>Ga0307507_10000863_pt1 | contig 67309 bp, 14 predicted proteins | sample 7_EM_MG_FD_207223 | JGI IMG/M metagenome (GOLD analysis project Ga0307507, IMG submission 207223) | Populus trichocarpa ectomycorrhiza microbial communities from riparian zone in the Pacific Northwest, United States - 7_EM | ecosystem: Host-associated > Plants > Roots > Unclassified | place... | reverse complement strand
TTGGGAATGCAGTTATATAGCCTTTAGGAGGTAGACTAGCTCTCTTATAGATATTATAGAAGATAGTTAACTTAAAGTTAAAGCTATTACTCACTCCATTATACTTCTGGTCGTCTGTATAGATCTTGGCAATAGTGGCTGCCTCTTTACTGTACGTAGGCAGGTGTATAGTAGGGTCGGTATTAGTAGTACTAGGGTAAAGATACTGGGCAGGAGGGGGACTAGGTGGGGCAGGAGCGGTTGCTGGAGGGAGGGTAGAGGTAGTTACCGTAGGCAATAATTGCTGATTCTGCGTTTGTAGGAGTTAAGTAAGGAGAGTAAGTAGTTAATCTTAGGTAGAGGTAGGTGCGGCTTATTATTGGGTGGCGGTTGGTGCAGTTTACTAGGGTATAGATATAACAGCTAGTTAGGGTGTTATAGGGGTAGGTATTTGCGTTCTAGGTGTTGTAGCTATAGCTATAGGCTGGATTACAGGCGTTGGAGGTAGTGGAGGTAGTTAATGGTTTATAGGCGTTGGCACCGTGTGGGAAGGTAGTAGGCTATAGGGGGGGGGTTATAGAAACTAAAGAGGCTATAACTAATAGGGTTATAGCTTAATTTAATATTAGAGCTGTTTATGTTAAGTTAAATTGTTTTTATAGTGTCACTGTAATTATAGGGCTAACTTCCTTAAGAGCTCCTGTGATTTCCTTATCTGTCCATTTGTGAGGTTTCTCTTCTGTAAGGACATTATGTAGAACCTTATAAAGTGGGTATCTATTGCTATGTGTAGCGACATATACTCCTCTTTAGAGTAGGTAAGTATGGAGCTTTATTTTAGTAACAGAGCGTATCTTTCTAAAGTCCTTAATGGTAAAGCCTTTAAATTCTTCTTGGAATAGCGACTATAGTATATAATCCGTAAAGTTCTTATATATATACTTATAGATTTTCATTTTTATATATTCTTCCAGGTCTTCCTCTGAGGCAGTTGCTACGTCAATCCCGTAACTATGTCTGGCGATTCTCTCCTTCCATTTAGGATCTATTTTGTTGTGCAAAGCAGTGTACTAGTCCTTGTGTATGTTGTAGTTTAAGGTTAAGGTTGAGGTCGAGGTTGAGGTTGTTAAGGTAAGGGTGTTGAGGTAAGGGTGTTTGGGTGTATATGTCCTTTACAGCCGTCGGGCCTATAAAGTATTCTTAGCAAGACTTCGATTCTCTTAGCGATCTATTATATTGGCTATAAGGCTAGTACAAATTCTCTTAAGCTTAAGGGAGGTCGTAATCTTCTCTAAGTAAAGATATAATTCTCTAGGCGATTTAACGCGTCAGCAGTTAAGCTGATACGTGGTCTCGAGCTTTGAGGGTGATATAGCTTTCTCCTTTAACTAAAATAAACAAGGTTAGGCGATCTGTGTACTGTTTCTAGTACGGTTCTTAAGCTCTAGCTTATTGCGTATTTCCTAATCTGTACGTCTACTGATTAGTATCGGTATACTTACTTTATTAACGTGCACGAATATCACTGTATTGCGATACGTATGCGGTGTTGAAGTTGGTAGTTATTGATTGTCTAGAAGTAAGGGATTGCTTTAAGGACAGGTTAGCTAGCCTCGCTTCGTGGTCTCGTAATTACGTCACATGACTAACATTCCGACACTAGGTAAATAACTCCTTAAGTTTCTTAAATAACTTTTTTTATTCTTTATTTTATACCTATAGTTCCTTTTTCTTTATAAGCCTTATAAATGGTTTAATATTCTTTAACCACTATGTGATAAACCTTCTATAGTAATTGCAAAACCCTAGAAACGATCTTAACTATATAACGTTCTCCGGTTCTTACTAATTTACTATGGCCTTAGCTTTCTTTAGGTTCATACTAATCTTTTTTAGTTTAATAATAAATCCTATAAAATTGGTTTTCCTTATAAAGAACTTATATTTCTTAATTACTATTAGCATCTTTTCTTTTTATAGTCTCTTTAAGACCCACTTAATATATTCCTTGTGTTCTTTCTCGCTTATTAAGTAGATAATAATATTATTAAGATATACCATAATAAACTTATCTAGGTGTTCTCTTAATATACCATTAATTCTTTTCTAAAACGTTACTAGTGTATTTATAAGTCCAAACTGCATAACTAACGGGTTGTATAGTCCTTTCTTTAACCTAAAGGCTGCCTTTTATTTGTCGCCTTCCTTAATTCTAATCTAATAGTACGCCCATCTTAGATCTATTTTTATGAAGATTTACGCATTACTAATTCTATCTTGGATTTTGCTAATTAAGGATAAAGGATACCTATCCTTTCTAGTAATGCTATTTAACTATTTATAGTTAATATACATACTAAGTTTTCTATTTTTCTTTGGTATAAATAGTACTGGATATTTTGCTAATAACTGCGATGGTCTAATATATCCCTTTTATAAGTTCTCCTAGACAAACTCCTTAAGCGCCATTAACTTGGTTTTAGTAAGCTTATAAATTAAAAAGAACTTTAGACTAGTTCCTAGTTCTAATTCTATCTTATAGTCCTATACTATATATTATAACAGCTTTTTACTTTCTAGGCTCTATAGTTTTTTACTATACTTATAGTATCTCTTTAGTATATAACTTAAGCCTTACTTAGTCTCTTCATATATTGCTCTGACTTGGTACTATACCATCTTAGTTTATTATCGCATCCTACGTTATTATATATCCTTAATATCGACCTGACCTATAACCTAGTCGATCTTTAAATTATATTCCTATAACTAAGGTATTCCTAGTATCGCCTTATCCTTTCCTAATAGTAGGATATTAAAAGACGGTTTAACTTATCTCCCTTTAATGGTTAACTAAATAGGTCCTATTTCTAGGTTAATAATGCCTCTATAGGCTATCTAATCTCCTAAAATGGTTATTAACGGATATAGGTGTTCTTTTTATCTATATAGTAACCCCATCCTCTTTACTGCTGCTAGTAATATATGGTTCCTTATTGCTCTACTATCTACTAGTACCTTAAACTGTTAATCTTACTATTTTACTCTTAAATTTAGGTGTTGTCCTTGAATTCCTTTAAGGGTCTAAGGCTCTACCACTGGCTCCCTCTGGTTTTATAGGCCTCCCTTTTTCCTAATTATTCTTAGTCCCTCTTAGGCCAATACTTAGTTCGTTTCTTTTTCTTTATATACTATAGATAAGTATTCTCTAAGCACTTTTACTACTATTATCCGTTTAGGTATTCTTCTATAAGGAATCTTTTTAGTTAAAGTATTAAGTCTCCTCTCCTAAACTTCTGCTAGATGCTAGCTATATATATACTTAGCATTTCTAAACCTTCGTTTATCTAGTGCCTAATACATTCTTAGCAGGTACTTGTGATGTTTATCTTTTAGTGCTTGGTGTATACTATATATATTATCCACGTATGCAATCTATGCTAATATGTGGTACGCTGGGTGCTTTGGGTTAACTTATGCCTTATCCTTAGGCTTTAGTTTAAACCTCTCCTGTATTAATCTAAACGTTACTATATTGTTTGCTGGTACTACTACTTATATTATTTCTCTTCAGTCTATGGCTTATTTCTTTAGATCTTTTAACATTATTACTAATGCGCCCTTAATGTGACTTATCTATTATTCCATTATTGCTTTATTAGATATAACCTTCTTATCTAGCTATATCTAGAAGTCTTCCTACTTATTATTATGTTGCTATTTATACTACCTTTAATACAGTTCCGTAAGTATATACAATCTATCCATAAGGAAGTATCTTTCTATTACTGCTTAATAATAGCCTTTTATATATTATTCTGCGAATCTGGTTAGAATCCCTAAATTCTCTTCTTATTCCAGTTCGTCTAGCTACTTAGCTCTAGGTATACCTGCCCTTAGCCTATTAGTAACCTTTTGTACGGGTGCTCTGTCCCTTAAACAACTTGGTATACTAGATCTCTAATCTAGTTTCTACTTCTGCTATACGGGGATTTGTTGCCTAAATTCTTCCATAGTTTTCTTAGGTTATTATCTCCTAAATAGATTACTAAAGTCTCTATATTTCTTAATTACTATATCAACCTTACGTTCTTTAAGCTGAATACTCTATTTACCTAGAATTGTTATAGACCTTATTTATTCTTTAAAATCTTAGTTCTAAGGACTACTTAGTCCTAAGCTTGCTTCTTTCTTAAGCCTTATTCCTGCCTTAATCTTACTAGGCTTTGCTAGTGTTTTTATTTTGTCTTAAGAATCTTAAATCTCATTTATCTTGTCTTAAGAGTCTTATGCCTTAGGGAAACTACGTCCTGTGCTTATTTGCTTGTTTCTAAACTAAGCTGCTGCCCTTTCCTATTGGTTTTCGTCCGTTGTGGGTCCTTAGGTATATCTTATCTTTTTTTAAGAATCTTAAGTATCTCTTATCTTATCTTAAGATTCTTAAGCCTATAGCCTTTTGCCTTTATTAAGTGGTAAGCTAGCACTAGCAGTTATCTGCTTGCTTAATCGTCTATAGATATTACTCCTTCCGTCTTATAAAGCGATGGATGCTGTATTTAATGGTGTTATGATATCCGTTACTGACCTATATTCTATGGTGGTCTTAGTCTCTACTTCTATTACGTTATTAAGGTTTAAGTGCCCCTAATTAGCCTCTTTTTTTTCCTTATTGCTATCAATTAATAAGTACTCTAACTCTATTATTATTGTTGCTGATCTTTATCTGTATATTATTATAACATCTTAATCTAGCTTATAAAGTTAATCTTGCTCTTTGTCTAACTCTTTAGTTTCTTTAAGTCCTCTTAACTCTGGCTCTTATAGCTAATAGCTTGCGCTATACTTAGCGTCCTTATAAATTCGGCATGTGTTATTGTAACAAAACGCGAAGTATTTAATTAAACATTCCTTTATACCCTATAATCTTTATGTTACTAATTCTAGTTTATCTTGCTTAGTTCCTTTTATTATATGGTTACTTTAACTACCTCTATAGTCTTAGGCGAAGTAACCTTATTTTCCGCAATTTATGCAAGCTCCGTCTTTAAACTACTGTTTTTGCTATAGAGTCTGCCTAAACGTCTTCTACTGTTAAGATCCTTGGCTTAGCCTCTGCTCCTTAGTCCTATAATTACTTAATTCTTAACCTCTAGGTCTCTATAGTTTCTTATTCCATTATCTAGATTCTTTAGTACTACTTAGGTCTATTAGCTCTGGTCTACTATTCCATAGTTTATAACTCTATGTCTGTTATTGCGTACTCTGCGCCTTATATAACTATAGAACTCTATCTTGCCCTTTCTTAGCTTGTTCCCTTTAATAGATCCTATTATTAATCTTAATTAATTAGTTAATTAATTCTCTTAATATGTCCGTATCTTCTATTAGGATAATTGCGTCCTAGACTTTAGCCTTAAGTCCCTATTTATACTATGCTATAAGCGCCCTATTGTTCTATTTAACCTATATTATAAGTGTCTAAAATTGCGTTGTGTACTTAATTGCTAAATTACGTTATACTAGGTTCTAAAGTTTTCTTTCTGCTATAGTTATTGCTTCTGGGTCTCTAAATATTTATATTAGTCTTTCCGCGAACCTGTTTTAGTTAGTAAATATAAACCATACTTTCTAATTAGTAGTTATTATTCCGTTTATTTAAATCTTAGTAAGGTAAGGTTTAAACTATTTAAGTGCTCTTCCGGTTAGAAATAATCCTATATACGCCACTTCCTATGTCCTTATCCTGTCCTTAGTCTATAGATATATTTTAAATTCCTTCTTAAGAAGAAAGAGTAGACGAGCTTTAGATAATATTAGCGACTTAGTTAATTAAGGCATGAGTACGGTAAGAGGGTCGCGTAAGCCTGTATAATTGGATTGTCTATAAAATAAGGATCCAAAGCTAGAGAAAGGAAAGGGGAGGGACGGAAGCGCCGCTTAAAGTTTTATAAGATCCTCTGGTCACGTAACCACAATCTACTATATTCTGCCAGCTTTCTGCTATATTCTACCAGTACTATAATAGCCACTATAGTTAAGCCAAGATAGTGGAATTACTTTAACGCAAATACTACTGGCTAAAGCTTAAGCAGGAAGTAAAGGAGTATATTAGTTACTATAAGAAGTATTAAGTATATAAAACCCAAAGGTATAAGCCATGGGGTTTACTTAAATTAGTTTCCCCCTCCAGTAAGCTATAGCGATATTATACTATAGACTTTATTACGGATCTCCCGCCCTTAAAAGATGGGTAAGGATAAACATATAATTTAGTCCTTGTACTTATTAATAGGTTTTTAAAGTACGTCTAATACCTTCCTGTTAATAAGATAATTAAGGAGAAATGCTTTTTTAAAGTAGTCTAGCCGTACTCTATTATTACTAATAGGGGCAGCGTCTTTATAAGCCAGTACTAGTCAGATCCATACTTTTATTTAAAAATAGACCACTATTATAGTATAGCTTTCTATCTATAGATAGATGGGCAAACAGAACGCTAAAATTAAAAACTAGAGTCTTACCTATAAATATATTTAAACTACTAGTAAGATAATTAGTGTAAGCTACTTCCATATATAGAGTACGCTTATAACTTAAAACAACATTTATTGCATTAGTTTGCACCAATCCAAATTGCCTATAGCGTCCAACTATTTAAATTTAATAGTATACCTAATAATTACTAGCTAAGGCCACAGGATTAATTATAGGATCCTACTATAAGGCCTAAGGATATTCACTAGAGAGTATAAGGGTACCTTAAGGAATAGGAGGAGTAGTAGAAGTATGTAAAGCAGAACCTATAAAATGCCTAAGAGCAGTAGAGACTCTAGTATAATCGCAAATATAAAAATAAGCATTTTGGAGTAGGCGATAAGGTTCTATTGTATTTAATAAATATTAAAACCCGTTAACTATTAAAGAAGCTTAATATAAGATACCTAGGTCCCTTCTAAGTTAAGGAATAAATTGGCAAGCTAGCCTACTATCTCTAGCTACCCCTATCTATGGCCCATATATATTTAGTATTTTATATAAATTTACTAGAGCTATAGTATAGACCACCACTGGAAAAGAACTTCCGTCTAGGCCTAATTAAACACCCTAAAGTAGTAGGCAAGCGGTATAAGGTTAAAGCTATACTACGCTATAAGTCTGTTAAGAACAAGCTTTAATATAAAGTTAAATAGCTAGGCTAGCCTGCTAAGGACTCTATATAGGAACTAGAGGATTACCTTAACTATTATAAAGATATTTTAAAAGAATATTAGGACTAAGGTCCGCAATCTGCAAATTATAGAAAGCACTCTAATACTATAGTATTATTACAACCTATAAAGAAAGCTTGTAGTAGGCCGTAAGAGGCCCTAAAGAGTAAAAAATAGGTTAAATTGGATATAGAACGGACAAGCTCCAGAAACTATAAAGATTAATTAGGGCTACGGCCTAAGGCAGAATAGATTTTTAGCCTTTTCACATATATAGCATAGAATTAATAGGGTATTTTACTCAAATTGCATTCCTATTTATTAGTTTATATTAGAAATAGTGTCCCTATACCTTCCTAAATACCTTATAAGGCCTTCCCAATTGCCACTATATACAAAAATTAATCCCAAATACCTAAATTAAAAGCCATTATGCCTTATCCTTAGAAGTAGGATCAGTATCTATCGGCCCACTAAGTAATGGCTAATGAGAATAAGATCTAGATCCCTTTATAGGGGTGCAAGTAGGCGTAAAAATAGGGATAGGCTGATAAGGTATAAAAGAAGCAAAAACTCTTAAACGCTTAGCACTAATATTAGGTCTAAACTAGTACCAATAAAGCTTTTAAGGTGTAAGCTTATAGTTAATAAAAATATACTTAAGCCTAGAATAAACAGAGATATTAGCTGGCTAGTAAAGTCTAGAACTACTAAGACCTTACTATAGTAACCGTTAGTTACCCATCTACTAGGTACCTAAAGGATAATCTACCTAATACTGCATTATATTATGCTCTTTTAAAACTTAACGTATATACGCGAACTCCTTCTTATAGTAAACGGCAACCTTCTTCTTATTATTCCTATCCCTTACCATATCCTTAGTATACCAGCCTTACTCCCTTATTAAGCATTACTAGCTGGCTTACTGTAAATTATAGGCGGTGTAGATAGCTATGGCATAGTCTTAAATTTAACCTAGACATTTAGTATTGGCGTTAGAATAAGACAGAGCCTAGGCGATATAGTAGTTAAAGATATTAAAGAAACGTCGCTACTTAGGCCCAGGCTATTAAAGCTTAAAGTTAGTAATAGAAACCTATTAAGGATAGAAAAGCTTACCTTAACGCAACTACCGCTCTTAGTATATATATATTAATTATAAGGACTAAAGGTGTTAGACCTTATATAGTAGGTCTTATTATAAGCATCCAGAATCTTCTTATTAGACTTTTAGTCTTTTAAGGATATATAGGCTGGGTTATTTAGGTAGAACTAGCACTAGTTATGGGTTAGCGGAGGTTTAGGTTCTATATATAGCGGTAGGGTCAGAATATACTAAGGAATTAGCTTAGAAGAGTAGTTAGTAGGAGAATAAAGAGGTATATTAAATTGATAATAGAAAAGAAGAAAATCTTAATAATATATTAAAAATACGTCTAAAATTGGACGAAGGTTAATAATGGGAAATAAGGCATTAAGGAAAAGGAGCAGCTTAATAAGCAAGGTGTCTCTATACTTTACCTTCTAATACCCTTCTGGTAAATAGCCGCAACCTTGCCAATATAACTCTATTATAATAGCGCAATTCAGAAAAAAGGAAACACGCGTATATGCTATTTGGCCATTACTTCCTTATAAAAACTAATTACACGGCCGGGGAAGGCAATTAAGATATTAATTATAGACGTATATAGGTTAAATTATACTATAATATTAAAGAACAATATTGTAGACGTTCTTAACAATCGTATAATAGCTAGAGGTGCTATTGCGAAATATTCCTCCTGTTTACTAGGTAGTAAAGCTATACTAATTATATAGCATAGGACCACTAGATTTAAAAGTATATATACTAAATCTTAGGAGACAACTCTCCTTAATTAACTAATTAATACCTTAACCGCACCTAATAAGCCTAAGGGTAAATATGGGAGTAATACGCCAGTAACGTAGAGGATCTTAAGAAAAGATTATAGATAAATATCTTAGCAGTTAAAAGACGGCGATAAGCTAAGGCTTTATACGTTAAATCCTATACCAAAAGGTTTTATGGAACCCTATTAGGAATACTAAACTGCCTATAATACTTGCAATTAATTATAGACTGGTATAAAGACTTAAAAGTAAAGTTGCATAAAAATCCTTAGGTTAGCTTAGGTAGTTACTAGCATGCTTCTGGTAGGCGTTTAATAGGTTTTTTTTAGCAATCCTCGCGTCTTTTCTCTAGTTATGTTTTTTCCTTATTAAGGTTTTTAGGAGTTTAAAGTAGGGGTTAGATAGATAAATAATATACAACGGCATACTAATATCTTTCCGAACCCCTTCTGGGACAAGCCTTTATAATCTCCCTTTACTATAAGGTAATGGCGATTAGGGGCTAACCGTAAGAAAGGGGGGGGCAATATAAGGAATATTATTGCGGTTACCTTAGGTTGCCCTTAGGACAACCCCTAGATACCCCTTAGATGTCTATTAGTTACGTACTAAAGGCACGTGCCCATAGTATATAGTCTCCACAATCCTAGAGGTCTTACCTCCTTAAGGATCCGTCTCTCTTACCAACCTATCCCAGCACAATCTACAATTCTTATAGCATTAGCTATATAGCCTACCGTTAATTTAGCAGCTAGCTATATAGCTAGTCCTGCTACGGGTCTGGCGCATACTTAACCTATATATAGCGACCCCTATAAATAGGCCCTTGGCAATTAAGGAGCCTACTTCTTATATGGCTAAAAGGACTACTTTACTAAGGACTGCTAGACGAAGGAAAAGATAGATAAGGTTCTATTAATCTAGGAGGATAGTGCGGAGTTAGAAAAAGAGAAACCCTAGGGGAAGACTCCTCTCTAGGGTTAAAAGGGATTAATATGTTACATATTAATCTGGGTTGGCTAGTTAATAGAAAAAGCTGCACTATCCCTTATACTTTATTCCGTAATAAATATTAAGTTTTAACCTCTACTTTGGCTAACTCTAGAGTAAATGCCTTTACCTTAATAGACACCTAGTGCGCCGTAAAGCTAGCTAATTTTTTAGGCTAGATTTATGGTAGAACAAAACTAAACAATATCTATTACTACGGAAGTTTAAGATTACTTAGCTCTAAGCTGTTGCCTTCTATAAGAAGGCCTAGCGAGCCAACTACTACCCTTAAGATATTTGGTTAAGCAAGGATCTAAATTAAGCCCTCGCTATAATTAAAGAGTGGTATAAACGCTAGCCGTTAAGGTCTCTATCCTTAAACTTTACCTTATATTTTGTTAAAAAAAAGAAGCTAGAGACTTGGATTCTTACTATAACTCTAAATTAGCAAGTAGTTATTAGGTCTATAGGTAGAAGGATAGCTATATAAGCTTAACTTACTAATTTACCTAATATACTTACTACTAAGGAGGCTTCTAGTAATAGAATACCGGCAATTATAGATAGGTGGCCTTATATAAATATATATTGCTATAATAAAGGCAAAACGTGCTAATAGGATAAGAAGTCGCCCGACCCACCTAATACTGCAATTAACTATTATTCTATTAGTATAGAAAACTTCTAGTAATAAAATAAGGAGCTTCTTTTTAGTAACTCTACTATTAAGCAGCCGTTATAATATCTTATTATTAACTTAGTTAACTATAGGGAGAAGAGTTAGAAGAGTTAAAAGGAGCTAGTAGTAGAGAAAAAAAAGTGGCTAGCTAATTAGCTAGAGTTTAATAGCGAGAGGCAGAGGGCTATTTTAGAGTTAATTAAAAATAAGTTAGTAGAGGAAGAATAGAATATTAACTTGCTAAAGTTATAGAAGCTAGGTAAAGGCATAATATTAAATTAATAGAAGACCTATAGCTTTAAGATTAGAACGCTATATAAAATTAGGCCTCTAATCTTAAAGTTTAAGCGATTAAGATAGTGTCTATCTATTAATCTATAATATATCCTGCTTTTTAGAAGTAAGCTCCTATATATATACTATATATTTAACTAACAGCAAAATATAAAAGGCTTTTAAAGCTCTTAAAGTCCTTAATTAACCACTAGTTCCTTCTAATCTAAGCCTTAATATTACTAAACGTATCCTTGATAGGATTATAATCTGGTAAGCATAGTAGTAGGAATTTCAGTAAGACGCTATATTGCTTATAAAGCTCTTAAAGCCGTATTAATTTATAGATTGTAGCGTTATTAAGAGTAAGGACTAATTATAGCCCTAGATATAGTATATAATAAGGTAGTACCTAATTCTCTATAAAGGCTTTAAATATCGTAGAGATAATAGAGCCTTAAAAAATAAGGTAGCTAAGATATCCGTTAACTACTATTAGGTGAAACCTAAGTAGATAGTTATATAGCCGTAAGGTATAGGCGACCCTAGGGCAACCTAGGGGTAACTCGTCTATAAGGTACGTGCACTATACATACCTAGGGAAAACCCTTCCTTACCTCGCATACAGACTCCTCCTTTTCCCTTAAGGATTTGTCTGTCTATATAATATACCATATTATTCCATTATTAAGCTTCCTATCTATATTCTTACCTTATATTTAAATCCTTACCAATCCCCTTAGGAGGATAGCCGGTTTAATTTTTCTATAATGCCTTTAAAAAGAAAACCAATGCCTACACCTAATGGTAATATACTAATAATATAACTGCCAAACGCCTTAGGATCTAGTGTAGACGAAACTGCTAGAAATACACTAGTAGAATCTAAGCCACCTTCTAAACCTTAAGATAATTAGCTACCTATAAACGTTAGAGATTAGTTTAACTTATATACCTAGGCTTAATAGGAGCTTAGTAAGATTACCAGCGTCTTGCTAAATACTATTAATACAAAGGAGCTAGATAAGCTGGCTAAGAAAATAGCTAACTTACGGAGCATTATTAATTTAATAAAGCCCTCCTATTGCCTCTTTAGTGAAGAGCACGAGTTACGTAGCAAATATATACGCCGAACAAATCTTGACGCCCTAGTTAAGAAGTCACTATCTAATATTAGTGGTACTACTTAATAGCATTTCGACCGCTAGATTGCCGCAGTTAAGAACCGATTCGAGGTTAACAACGCTAACTATAACTATAAGCGACGTACGCGCTGGGCTATTGAAGGTCTTATAAAAGAGAAGATAATTGCCTAACTAGTTACTATAGGATAAGTTTAAGACTATAGTCTAAGACCAGATTAGGAACCCTATATTAAGACGCTTTAATAACGCTACTATGTACTATACGGCTGTTATAAAGGAGAACTAGAGGTTTGATGTCTTCCTAGCCCATATATATAGCTTAAAGGACCTCTTCTTATATACCCCTTTTGTTAATCCTAAATAATAGGTAGACTTTTAGTTCTTATGTTTCCCAGCCTACCTATAAGCAGAGCTCTTCCGCCAGAACTTCGCCTAATAGGTAAGAACTGCTAAGAACCTCTTTAACGAAATCCGCTATATAAAGTAATTGCTTAATACCATAAAGCTCGCGGAAGATCGCGTAAGTAGTAATAGCAAATTCTTGTATACGAAGCGTGGTTGCAGTACAGGCTCTATAGAGTTAGGTTTAGGGAATAGAACCTAAAAAGGGCAATGCTTTTCTAAGTAAACTCCTAGGGAGACTACTTAAAAGCTAGATAGCTTAGAGGACCCCTTAGACGCCGGTAGTGCGTATATAAGTCGAAAGAGACCCGCAGGTAATTACAATAAAGAACACTAAAAGTAAGCTAGTAAAGATAAATTAGGCCAGCTTTTGGAAAACTTAAAGCCCTAGTAGCGTATCTCTCTTGACTGTAACTAGGGCCTATAGTTTAATCCAATACTTATTTAGAAAGCTTATAATAGGTTTCCGCCACCTTAGTAATGGGATAAGTTTATACTCTTTTGTCAAGTTATACCGTATAAGGTTAATTTCAGCACTGCTGTTATATAATACTTAAAACTAACGCATTTCGCCTATAGGGAGTATTATTTCTAGCTTAATAGTAATATAGAGAGTGTTCCCCTCTATATCTTGCCCTAGTTATAGCTAGGAGATATCCATAACTAGGGCTTCTCTTTTTTTGGTTCGTTAGTATGTTTATTACCCTACTTATTTTTCTAATAAGAATTCCCTTTTAACTTCTTAGAGTGTTCCTATAAGGGTATTAAATAGGTATTAGGTTAACCCTAGGAGTCTCTCCCGTTACTTAAGGCTCCTAACTTTAACTATTTCAAAGTTCTCCTTAAAAACGGCTTTTTAAAAGTTTAAGTCTACCTTATATTACTCCTAGAGAGCCTACGCTTTTAGCTACCCCCTAGTTTCTTACTACATCCTTAGCATTTAAAACCGCTCGTTTAAAATTAGTATATATAGTAATCCGCGATAGGGCTCCCACGCGCTTTATTTCGTTATAAATTACTAGCTTAATTCTAACCTAGATAAATCTAATCTTCTCCTTCTTATAAATACTACCGTCCTTATTTTTAAAGGGCTTTAGATCTATCTATTAAGCACAAGTTTCTATAAAGTTTATAAACTAACGGAAATCTTAATAGTCCAGATATAAGATTTAGTTAGGATTAGAAATTAAAGATAATAATAACACTCTAAATATACGCGAGCAGATTTATAATCTTACGACTAAATAGGTAGCCGATTGCCTTACAGCTTAGGCTATATAAAAGACTCTAAATAATATTCTAAAGAGCCTTACAGCCTTATAAGATAGCTTAGTCTCCCCTATTAGGAGCATTAGTTAATCTACTTACTCTACTAAATATAATACCCTATATTATAGGACATCTCCGTAATACCTTATATATATTTACCTGTTTCCACTAACGCAGCAAGAAGAGACCGACCGCGAGATGGCAATCTAACGGCAATCTACGGCAATCTGACGGCAATCTGCCGCATTCTGCTATATTTTACTAAGTCTACTAAATCCTGCCAAGTTCTGCTAGGACCACTACTTAAATCCTATTCTGCTTTATATATGTATTAACTAAGTAACCAAACTAATAATATATACCCTTTCTTCCCGCTTCCTTACCTTCTCTTTTTATACAATATCCTAACTTTATTATACAGTTTATATATATAGCTTAATAATATCTACTTTGCTATATATTATTACCGCTTATACTTACTCCATAATACTATATTATATTAACCTTATATACTACCCTCCAAAATATAGAATAACCTTAAAGCCCCTATAATAGCTACTAGCATTATATCCGCGCTCTAAAAACAATTGGTAAAGATATAGAAGTCCTTTATAGACGCCCTTATATAGAACTAAGCAACTTTAACTTAATAATAAGCTAAATAAGACGTATGACACCGGTAATTAATTAAAAAGCTCTAAGAAGAAGTCCGTACCCTTAAGATGCCTATATTAGGGTCCTAAGACCAAATATTATCTTTAAAGACAAACACGCGGAACGAGAGTCCTAAACCTATAATAGTTATCTACCCTAAACCAACTACTGTACTATAACAATCTAAACGACTACTAGATTTTTTAATATTTATTATTAAATAATAAGAACTCCGATTATTTCTAAGCTAGCTTAAAAATAAGCCAACTAGTAATGCTAACTGCTACCTAACTAAAGCTAACTAACTCTACTACGCCCTAAGTTAACTAGAAGAAGACGTAGCTAACCTTATTAAACCCCTTTAACCAAACTTAGTATAAAGTCGAGTTATACTTCTTAAAGCTATTTATAGTAACCCAAACCACTAAGCTGCTACTTAGAGAAAGATAAATTATATAACTTAAGAAACGAAAAGCTTTCTAGTATACTTCTCTAAATTTAACCGTTACATAAAAGAAATAGACTAGAACGACTCTATACTAATTAATAGCCTTATTAAATCTCTAAGTCCTAAACTAAAAACCTTCCTAATGGGTATAGACCTACTAGGAGCCCTTAACGCCTATATAAACGTTATTAATAAACGGTATAATAATATACTACGCCTAACACCAAAGTCCACTCCTTAATATAATATGACAGCTCCGCAAACGTCTACTAAGCTATTATCTCAACCTAAGCACCCTAATGCTATAGATATTAACATAAGGACCCTAGGATACGCTCTACTAGGGTCCCCTAAATAAGAATAATGTATTAAGCTAGGCCTTTGCTTTAAATGCGGAAGCAAGACTTATATTTTAAGATACTACTCCGTCCCTATGCCCTAACACAACTTATAAACAGCTAATATTAACAACCGTTTACCGCATTAATCCTTTAGTTACTATCCCCAATCTTTACCTAGTTCCGGCCCTGCATTTAGTAAGCACCACTTATAAAGACAAAGTTATAACTAATATTCTATAGAAACCCCTTCCTGCTCGCCACTAAAAGGTATATTTTAGAGTTAAGTTGCTTTCTGAGATAGCTATATTATAAGATCTTGTTAAATATATTAAATGTTATAAACCCTAACTCTTAGAATTGTAGTATAACCGTTAACTGCTATCTTTAGTAAAAAGGCTAATAGGCTAACGCTTAAGTCCTAATTGATATAAGAGCTAGCGGCATAGGATTTATTAATAAAATCTTTACGTAAAATAATAGGTTTACCCTAATACCCCTTAACTGGCATATTAACGTATTTGGATTTAATAGCAAACGCACTATCTTAGGTCGTATTACCCACGTAGCGGCCCTAAGACTCCAATATTTAAACCATAAAGAATTAATTAAGCTCTTTATAACTACCCTAGGTTACCTAGTAATTCTTAAATAACCTTAGATAAAGCTATATAAGGTAACTATTAATTAGAACAACCTTAAGCTTCTATTTACCGCCTCCTATTATAAGTAGAAGTGCTTTATAACTTACTACTTAGACCCTAAACTAAAATCTAAAAAATCCACCAGGGTCTATTAGTTTAAAATTTCCACTAACGTCTACCCCATACCTAAAAGGTCCACCCAATTCTACTAACCCAAGATTTCTACCGAATTCTACTAATATAAGATTTCCACTAACGTCTACTAAGAACCTAGAAATAATATACGACTATATAAACCGACCCCAATTGCTGCACCCTAAACTAAGTAAAAGCTTAAGCTTAATATACAAAAGTACTAGAAGAACTGATATTCTACTATAAAAAGGATACTTAAAGAACCTAAACCTAAATCTAATACTAACTCCGTATTTAATACCAAACCTAAAGTTAAATAAGAAACCATATAAGAAACTAAGAATAATTTAAGCTCGCTTAATACCTTAGATATCTATATAATTAAAGCTACTCTACTAGTACGACTTGCTAGGAAACCAGAATATATAATCTTTACTATTATAATAGCTAATATTAAAAAGGCTTTAGCACTAAAAAAGCACACTAACCCCGCCGCGAAGGTACTAGTAAAGTACTATAATTATCTAAATATATTCTTATAAAAGGAAGCTAATAAGCTACAAAAACGCCGTCTATATAATTATAAAATTATAATTAAAGAAGGAAAACATCCTAGATTTAGACCCCTATATATAATATCCTAAAACAAATTCTAAGTACTACGGAAGTACTTAGATAAACATCTAGACAAAGAATTTATTAGAGTAAGTTCTTTACCTACAGCTATACCAGTAATCTTTATTAAGAAACCTGGCGGCGGTCTGCGCTTCTATATAGACTACTAAGCTCTTAACGTTGTTACTGTTAAGAACTAATACTTAATCCCATTAATCTAAAAGACACTAAACCAATTAAGTAAGGCTCGCTTCTATATAAAGCTTAATATTATCTACGCATTTAACCGTCTCCGTATCGCAAAAGAAGATAAATGGCTTACTGCATTTTATACTCAATACGGATTATTTAAATACTTAATAATACCGTTTAGCCTTATAAACGCCTTGAGTTTATTCTAACACTTTATAAATAATACCCTACGCCTATACCTAGACGTCTTTTACACTGCTTATATTAACAACATTTTAATATATAGTAATAATCTGGCTAAATACCGAAAATAGATTAAACTGGTCCTATAAGCCTTGCGCGGAGCCAGCCTATAATTAGATGTAAATAAATACAAGTTCCATAAAACAGAAGTCCTATACCTTAGACTTATTATTTCTATAAATGGTATATAAATGGACCCTAAAAAGTTAAAGTAATTATAAACTAGTAAAAACCTAAGAACGTTAAAGACGTAAGGGCTTTTATAGTATTTGCCAACTTCTACTAATAGTTTATTAATAACTTCTCCCCCTTAGTTTTACCCCTTATAGCCTTAACCCAAAAAGATAAAGCCTTTATCTTTAGTAAGGAATATAAGAAAGCCTTTACTTATCTAAAGGTTATATTTACTACTGTACCTATACTCTAACACTTTAACCTAGACTAAATAAGTGTTATAGAAGCCAACTTATCTAATTACGTTACTGGAGGCATTCTGTCTTAATATAATAAAGAAGAAGTATTATACCCTATAGCATACTTCTTAAAATAACTAAGCCTAGCTAAATATAATTATAAAATCTATAATAAGGAATTGCTAGCTATTATTAGATACTTAAAGCAATAGCAACTAGAACTAGAAGGAGCTAGATTTTTAATTAAAGTCCTTAGCGATTATAAGAACCCATAGTACCTTATAACTATAAAATAGCTAAGCTACTATTAAGCCCCCTAGTTAAAATATCTATCTTATTTCTAATTCTTAATTATATACTAATTAGGCGTTTAAGGCTAGAAGCCTAATACCCTAACCTAACGTTTATAAAATGCGCTAGCTTAAGAAGAAGCGCGCTCCTACTATAACTAGACCCTACTCTACCCCAAGCTATTTAAACCCCCTACTAAAGATCTTACGGTATACGTCCTTAAAATAACTAATTAACTAATTAAATAGATTATAGCTAATAAATACTTAAACAATAAGTTTATCTAAGAGACGCTTAAGCTAATTTAAGATGGCGTTAGACGCTCTAAAAGAATTTCTCTAAGTAAATACAAAGCTTATGGAGACCGCTTATACTATAGGAACCACCTAATTATACCTAACCACAACAAACTTTAGCTTAAGCCTTTTAAACACGTATATAACCTACTAGTAGCCGGCCACCTAGGCCAAAGAAAAACCCTAGAACTACTCTAATGGGAGTACTACTAGCCGAATATATATAATATAATATAAAGGTATGTCTCTAGCTGCTATGCCTACTAATAAGCTAAAGCTTCGCATAAGATATATAACGGCTTTTTAAAGCTATTGCCTGTTCCGGACCGAAGATAAAAGGATATCTTAATTAACTTTATTATTAATCTCCCCGTAAGTAAGGCTATATAAATATTATAGTAGTTATAGACCGACTATCTAAGATAAGATACTTAATCGCCTGCCCTAATATATTAATACCTACTATTGCCCGACTGTTTCTAAATTATATATAAAAACTCCACGGACTCCCCAAAATGATTATCTCCAATAAAAATAGCTAGTTTATTTTAGCGTTTTAGAAAGAACTAACTACCTAACTCCATATTAAAGTACTATTATCTATAATATATTACCTAGAAACGAATAGTTAAATAGAATATATAAATACTATAATGGAATAGTATATTTGGATATATACGTTATATTTATAGGACGACTAAATAGACTGGCTTGTATTTACCGAGTTTACTGCAAATAACTCCGTCTTAGAAACCATAAAGGTCTTCCTGTTCCTAGCTAATTATGGCTAGTACCCGCAAATAGGTTTTAAACCCTTTAGTAATATTTCTTGCCTAGCTTATTAAGCCTTATAAGTTACAGAAGTAAATTAATTTATAAAGAAGATAGAAGAACTATAAGAGTTTCCTACTAATAAAATAATATAGGCCCAATCTGTCTATAAAGCCGTAGCAAATAAGAACTAAACCCTATCACTGGCCTACTAAATAGGTGACTTTATCTAGCTAGATATAAGAAATCTAAATATAAAACGACCTACTAAGAAACTTAATTAGAAGAACGCTGGCCCTTATAAGGTTGAAAAGGTTGTCTTTCCTTATACGTACTGACTAAAGCTCCCTAATACGGTTAAGATCCACCCTGTATTCCATACGTTAGTCCTTTACTCTGCCACCCCTATATTGGACGCCCTGCCTAGATAGATCTAGGACCCTTCTCTACTAGTTAAAGTAGATAGTAAGGATAAGTACCCTATTAAAAGAGTTAATAATATTAAGTATCATAAACGGAAATGTAAATATATATACCTTATAAAATAGAGAGGCTTTACTAAGCCCTTATAGGAACCCGTTAACTCTATAGGACTTATATAAGCCGCAGAAGACTTTTACAAACTCTACTTAGAACTACCATAACCCTATCTTGCAGAAGCTTAAGTTTAAAGGGGGGGTACTATTATGGGATACCTCCGTAACACCTTATATATATTTATCTATTTCCACTAATGTAATAAGAAGAGACCGACCATAAGATGACAATTTAATAGTAATCTATAGCAATCTAATAGCAATCTGCTGCATTCTACCATATTTTGCCAAGTCTATTAAATCCTGCCAAGTTCTGCTAAGACCGCTACTTAAATCCTATTCCGCTTTATGTATATATTAACTAAGCAACTAAACTAACGATATATACCCTTTCTTCCCATTTCCTTACCTTTTCTCCTTACACAACGTCTTGACTTTATTACGCAGTTTATATATATAGCTTAATAATATCTACTTCGCTATATATTATCACCGCTTATGTTCACTTCGTAATACCCTAACTTTTAGGATTATAGTATAACCGTTAACTGCTGTTTTTAGTAAAAAGGTTAATAGGTTAATGCTTAAGTCCTAATTAATACAGAAGCTAGCGGTATAGGATTTATTAATAAGATCTTTACGTATAATAATAGGTTTACCCTAATACCCCTTAACTGGCATATTAATGTATTTATATTTAATAGCAAACATACTATCTTAGGCTGTATTACTTATATAGCGGCCCTAAAACTCTAATACCTAAGCTATAAAAAATTAATTAAACTCTTTATAACTACCCTAAGTTACCTAGTAATTTTTAAATAACCCTAGATAAAGCTATATAAGGTAACTATTAATTAGAACAACCTTAAGCTCCTATTTACCACCTCCTGTTATAAATAGAAGTGCCTTATAGCTTGCTACTTAGACCTAAAACTAAAACCTAAAAAATTTACTAGAATCTACCAGTCTGAAATTTCTACTAATATTTACCCTATACCTGTTACGGGACCACCCTATAATACCTTACACATAACTACTAGTTTCCACCGACTTAGTAACCAAAGACCGATTACGATACTGCAGTATCCACAATATCCGCAATATTCACGATATCCGCTCGCAATATCCGCAATATCCAAAATATCCGTAACTTCTGCCCTGTGTACTTGTTAACCTGGCAATAAGTAAACAGTATATACCCCTTTTTATACCCTCTTACCTTCTTTCCTTACGCAACGTCTTAACTTTATTATATAGTTTATGTACATAGCTTAATAATATCTACTTTGCTATATATTATTGTTACTTATACTCGCTCCGTAACACTATGTTGTGTTAAAAAAAACCTATACTCCGCCCCGCCCTACCCTATTTAAAACATAGAATGACCTTAAAGCCCCTATAACGGCTGCTAACATTATGTCTATACTCTAAAAATAGTTAACAAATATACAGAAGTCTTTTATAGACGCCCTTGTATAGAACTAGGCCGCTATAGCTAAATAATAAGTCAAATAAGAAGCACGGCACTAGGAATCGATTGAAGCACTTTAAGAAGAAGTCCGTACCCTTAAGGCACTCGTGTTAGGGTCCCAAGACTAAATACTAGCCTAAGAGGCTGCTAACACGCCACCTATAGATAAGATAAAAATAACTAAATCTAGACCTGGCTTGTTAGGTGTAAACCCTAAGCTAGCTGCGGATATTCATCCTATAAATCTATTTACTGCACTATAATAATCTAAAAAACTACTAGACCCTCTAGTATTTACTAGTAAACAATAAGAGCTCTAATTATTTCTAAGCCGGCTTAAGAATAAGCTAACTAGTAATGCTAACCGTTACCTAACTAAAGCTAACCAACTCTACTACGCCCTAAGTTAACTAGGAGGAGATATAGCTAACCTTATTAAACCTCTTTAGCCGAACTTAGTATAAAGCCTAGTTGTACTTCTTAAAGCTATATATGGTAACCTAAACTACCAAGCTACCACTTAAAGGAAGATAAACCATATAACTTAAGAAAAGAAAAGTTTCCCAGTATACTTCTCTAAATTTAACCACTACGCAAAGGAAATAGGCTAGAATAACTCCACACTAATTAATAGCCTTATTAAATCCCTAAGCCCTAAACTAAAAACCTCCCTAATAGGTGTAGACCTACTAGGAGCCCTTAATGCCTATGCAAATATTATTAATAAATGGTATAACAATACACTACGTCTAACGCCAAAGTCCGCTCCTTAATATAATATAACAGCCCTATAAGCCCCTGTTAAGTCATCTTCTTAGCATAAATACCCTAATGCTATGGATATTAACTCTGGGACCCTAGAGTATACCCTACTAGGGTCCCCCAAATAAGAATGACGTATTAAACTAAGCCTTTGCCTTAAATGCGGAAGCAAGGTTTATATCTTAAAATACTATTCTGTCCCTATACCTATATCCTAAAATAATTTATAAACAGCTAACACTAGTAGCTGTTTACCATACCAATCTTCTAGTTACCGTTCCCAATCTTTATCTAGTTCCAGCCCCGCATTTAGTAAATACCACTTATAAGGATAAAGCTCTAGTATATAATTACCCTTAGGAACCCCGCCCTAATTACCTCTAAAAGGAAGGTCCTAGAGTTAAGTCGCTCTTTAGAACAGCTCTGCTACAAGATCTTATTAAACGCATTAGATATTACAAACTCTGACTCTTAGGACTATAGCATAACCATTAACTACTATCTTTGGTAGAAAGATTAATAGGCTAACGCTTAAGTCCTAATTAATATAGGAGCTAGCGGCATAGGATTTATTAACAAGATCTTTGCATAAGATAATGGTTTTACCCTAACCCCCCTTAACCGGTATATTAATGTATTTAGATTTAATGGCAAACGCACTATTTTAGGGCGTATTACCTATATAGTAGCCCTAAAACTCCAATACCTAAACTATAAAGAACAGATTAAGCTTTTCGTTACTACCTTAGGCCACCTAGTAATCCTTAAACAACCCTGGATAAAGCTATATAAGGTAGTTATTAATTAAGATAACCTTAAGCTTCTATTTACTACCTTTTATTATAAGCAGGAATGCTCCATAACTTACTGCTCTAAACCTAAACTAAAGCCTAAGATTTCCACTAATGTCCGCCCCGCGTCTAAGGAATTCACTAGATTCTACTAAGATAAGATATCCGCTAACGTCCGCTAAGGATCTAGAATATCCGCTGATGTCCGCTAAAGATCTAGAATATCCACTAGTGTCCATTAAGGATCCGAAATATCTACTAAACCCTAAAAATTAATCCCAAGTACTATACCGCCCTAGACTAAGCAAAGGCTTAAATATATTATATAAGTATACTAGAAGAACTGGTATTCTACTATAAAAAGGATACTTAAAGAACCTAAACCTAAATCTAATACTAATTCCGTACCTAATACCGACCCTATACCTAATACTAAACCTAAAATTAAATAAGGAACTATATAAGAAACTATAGACAATAAGAGCTTACCTAACACCCTTAATATTTAAATAATTGGAGCTACCCTGCTGGCGTGACTTGCTAGTAAACCCAAATATACAATCTACGCCGTTATAATGGCTAATATTAAAAAAGCCTTAGCACTAAAGAAGCACACTAACCCCGCTATAAAAGTACTAGTATATTATTATAAAAACCTAGATGTATTCTTATAAAGGGAAGCTAATAAGTTAGTAGAGCACTAACTATATAACTATAAGATTAAACTTAAAGAAGGAAAACAGCCTAGATTTAGACCCCTATATAGAATGTCTTAAAATAAACTTTAGGTACTACGGAAGTACCTAGATAAGTACCTAAGTAAAGGATTTATTAGAGCAAGCTTATCGCCTATAGCTGCACCTATAATCTTTATTAAGAAACCTAGCAGCGGTCTACACTTCTGTGTAAACTACTAAGCTCTTAATACTATTACCATTAAGAACCAATACCCGCTCCTATTAATTTAAGAAACACTAAACTGATTAAGTAAGGCTTATTACTACACGAAACTTAATCTTATCTACGCATTTAACCGCCTCCGCATTATAAAAGGAGATAAATGGCTTACCGCATTCCGTACCTAATATGGATTATTTAAGTACTTAGTAACACCGTTTAGCCTTATAAACGCCCTAAGTTCATTCTAACACTTTATAAATAGCACCCTACGCCCTTATCTAGATATCTTCTATACTACTTATATTAACAACATCTTGGTATATAGTAATAACCTAGCTAAATATTGGAAACATGTTGACCTTGTCCTAAATACCTTGCGCGGAGCTAGCCTATAATTAGATATAGATAAATGCGAGTTCCATAAAACGGAAGTCCTATACCTTAAACTTATTATTTCTATAGACGGCATATAAATGGACCCAAAGAAGATTAAAGTAATTATAAACTAGTAAGAACTAAAGAACGTTAAGGACGTAAGGGCCTTTATAGGATTTGCTAACTTTTACTAATAGTTTATTAATAACTTCTCCGCCCTAGCTTTACCCCTTATTACTTTAACCTAAAAAGATAAAGCCTTTATCTTTAACAAGAAATGTAAGAAAGCCTTTACATATTTAAAGGTTATATTTACTACCGCATCTATACTCTAACACTTTAACCTAAACTAAATAAGTGTTGTAGAAGCTGACTTATCTAACTACGCTACTAGAGGCATTCTATCTCAATATAATAAGGAGGGAGTATTACACCCTATAGTATACTTCTTAAAACAACTAAGCCCAGCTAAATATAATTACGAGATCTATGATAAGGAACTACTAGCCATTATTAGATACTTTAAACAATGGCAACCCGAGTTAGAAGGCACCGGATTTCCAATTAAGGTTCTTAGCGACTATAAGAACTTATAGTACTTTACAACTATAAAACAGCTACGCTACCATTAGGCCCACTAGTTAGAATACCTATCCCATTTCTAGTCCTCTATTATATACTACCCAGGTGTCCAAGGCTAGAAGCCTAATACCCTAACCTAACGCTTACAAGACATGCCAGCATAGGAAGAAGCGCGTGCTTACTGTAATCAAACCCTACTTCGCCCTAAACTATTTAATCCTCCTACTAAAGACCTTACGGTATATGTCCTTAAAATAACTAATTAATTAATTAAACAAATTATAGTTAACGAATATCCAAACAATGAGTTTATTTAAGAGACGCTTAAACTAATATAGGATAGCGTTAGATGTTCAAAAAGGATCTCCCTAAGCAAGTGCAAAGCTTATAGAAACCTCCTATACTACCAGAACCGTCTAGTTATACCTAATTATAACAAACCTAAGCTTAAGCTCCTTAAACACATATATAACCTACTAGTAGCTGGTTACCTGGGCTGAGGAAAGACCTTAGAACTACTTTAATAGGAGTACTACTGGCTAAACATGTACAATATAATATAAAGATATATTGCTAGTTGCTATACCTGCCAATAAGCTAAAGCCTTACATAAAATATATAATAGCCTCCTAAAGCCACTACCTATCCTAGACCAAAGATAGAAAGATATCTTAATTAACTTTATTATTAAACTCCTTAAAAATAAAGATTGCGAGAATATTATGGTAGTTATAGACTGACTGTCTAAAATAAGACACCTAATCGCCTGCCCCAATATGTCAATACCTACTATCGCTTAACTATTCCTAGATTATGTATAGAAACTCCACAGACTCCCTAAAACAATTATTTTCAATAAAGGTAGCCAGTTTATCTCTGTATTTTGGAAAGAACTAACTACCCAACTCCGTATTAAAGCACTGTTATCTATAGTATATTACCTAGAAATGGACGGTTAAATGGAACGTATAAATGCTATTATGGAATAGTATATTTGGATATATACGTCGTATTTATAAGATAACTAGATTAACTAGCTTATATTTACTAAGTTTACTATAAATAACTCCGTCTTAGAAACTATAAAGGTCTCCCCATTCCTAGCCAACTACGGCCAACATCCATAAATGGGTTTTAAACCTTTTAGTAATGTTCCTTACCCCACTCGTTACGCCTTATAAGTTACAGAAGCAAACAAATTTATAGAAAAAATGGAGGAACTATAACAGTTCCTTACTAATAAAATAATATAGGCCCAATCTATCTATAAAGCCGTAGCGAATAAGAAACAAACCCTAGCCTATTAAATTAATGACTTTATCTGGCTAGATATAAGAAATCTAAAAATAAAGCGACCCGCTAAGAAACTTAATTAGAAGAATGCTGGCCCTTATAAGATTAAAAAGGTTGTTTCCTTTTACGCCTACTAACTAAAGCTTCCTAATACTATTAAAATCTACCCTATATTCCACACGTTAGTCCTCTACCCTACTGCCCCTATATTAGACGCCTTACCTAGACAGATCTAGGACCCTCCCCCACTAGTTAAGGCGGATAGTAAGGATAAGTACTTTATTAAAAGAATCAACGATATTAAGTACGATAAACAGAAACGCCAATATATATGTCTTATAAAATGGAGAGGCTATACTAAGCCCTTATAGAAACCTGTTAACTCCATAGGACTTAAATAAGCTATAGAAGACTTTTATAAACTCCACCTAAAACTACCACAACTACGTCTTATAGGAGCTCGAGTTTAAAGGGGGGGTACTATTATAGGACCACCCTATAACACCTTACACACGACCACCCGTTTCCACTAACTTAGCAACTAAAAACTAATTACGATACTGCAGTATCCACAATATCTGCAATATTCACGATATCCGCTCGCAATATCCGCAATATCTAAGACATCTGCAATATCCACAATATCCAAAATATCCGTAACTTCTGCCCTGTGCACTTGTTAACCTGGCAACAAGTAAACAGTATATACCCCTTCTTATACCCTCTTACCTTCTTTCCTTACGCAACGTCTTGACTTTATTATATAGTTTATGTACGTAGCTTAATAATATCTACTTTGCTACATATTATTGTCACTTATACTCGCTCTGTAATAATACCTAAGAAATCTACCTAATTCTACTAACCTAAGAATTATACTAAATTCCACTAATATAAGATTTCTGCTAATATTTACTAAGGACCTAGAAATTATACTAAACTATATAAACTAATCCTAACTGCCCTACTGCCCCAAACTAAGTAGAAGCTTAAGCTTAATATATAAAAGTACTAGAAGAGCTAGTATTCTACTATAAAAAGAATACTTAAAGAACCTAAACCTAAATTTAAATAAGAAACTATATAAGAAACTAAGGACGATTTAAACTCGCTTAATACCTTAAATATCTCTATAATTAGAGCTACCCTATTAGCATAACTTGCTAGGAAACCTAAATATATAATCTTTGCTATTATAATGGCTGGTATTAAAAAGGCCTTAGCACTAAAGAAGTATACCAACCCCGCTATAGAAGTACTAGTATACTACTATAAGTATCTAGATATATTCTTATAAAAAAGCCAATAAGTTAGTAGAATACAGACTATATAACTATAAGATTGTACTTAAAGAAGGAAAACAGCTAGAATTTAGACCCCTATATAGAATGTCTTAAAATAAACTTAAAGTGCTGCGGAAGTACTTAGATAAATACCTTAGTAAAGGATTTATTAGAGCAAGCTCTTTGCCTATAGCTATATCTATAATCTTTATTAAGAAACCTGGTAGTGGTCTACGCTTTTATATAGACTACTAAGCTCTTAACGCTATTACTATTAAGAATTAATACCCGCTTCTATTAATTTAAGAGATATTAAACTAATTAAGTAAGGCTCGCTACTATACAAAACTTAACCTTATCTACGCATTTAACCGCCTCTATATTATAAAAGGAGATAAATAGCTTACTTTATTCCATACTAAATACAGACTATTTAAATACTTAGTAACGCCGTTTAGCCTTATAAATGCCCTAAGTTTATTCTAATACTTTATAAATAATACCCTATAACATTACCTGGACGTTATCTGTACTACTTATATTAATCATATCTTAGTATACAGCAATAACCTAACTAAATATAAGAAATATATTAACCTTATCTTAGAAGCCCTATATAAAGCCGGCCTATAATTAGATATAGATAAGTACAAATTCTATAAAATAGAAGTCCTATATCTTAGACTTATTATTTTTATAAATGGTATATAAATAGACCTAAAGAAGATTAAAGAAATTGTAAACTAGTAAGAACCTAAGAATGTTAAGGATATAAGAGCCTTTATAGGATTCACTAACTTTTACTACTGGTTTATTAGTAACTTCTCTGCCCTAGTTTTACCCCTTATAGCTCTAACCTAAAAGGATAAAGCCTTTATCTTTAATAAGGAATATAAAAAGGCCTTTGCCTATTTAAAAAAAATTATTTACTACTACACCTATACTTTAATACTTTAACCTAAACTAAAAGAGTGTTATAGAAGCTAACTTATCTTAGTATAATAAGAAAGGAGTACTATACCCTATAGTATACTTCTTAAAATAACTAAGTCTAGTTAAATATAACTATAAGATCTATAATAAGGAATTATTAGCTATTATTAAATATTTTAAATAATAGCGACCCAAACTAAAAGGCGCTAGATTTCCAATTAAGGTCCTTAGCGACTATAAGAATTTATAGTACTTTATAACCATAAAATAGCTAAGTTATTATTAAACCTACTAGTTAGAATATCTGTCTTATTTTTAATTCCTAATTATATACTACCTAGACGTTTAAGGTTAAAAACCTAATGCCCTAACCTAATATTTATAAGATATGCCAGTATAGGAAGAAGTGCGTGTCTATTACAATTAAACCCTACTTTATTTTAAATTATTTAATCCCCTAGCTAAAGACCTTATGGTATATATTCTTAAAATAACTAATTAATTAATTAAATAGATTATAATTAATAAATACCTAAATAATAAGTTTATCTAAGAGACGCTTAAGCTAATTTAAGATAGTATTAGACGCTCTAAAAAAACCTCTAAATAAATGCGAAGCTTATAGAGACCGCTTATACTATAGAAACCGCCTATTTATACCTAACTATAATAAACTTAAGTTTAAGCTCCTTAAATATATATATAATTTACTAGTAACCGGTTATCTAGGCCAAGAAAAAACCCTGGAACTACTCTAATAAGAATACTGTTAGCTAAATATATATAATATAATATAAAGGTATATCTCTAGCTGTTATACCTACTAATAAGCTAAGGCTTCGTATAAGACATATAACGGCTTTTTAAAGCCACTACCTATTCTAGACCAAAGATAGAAGAACATCTTAATTAACTTTATTGTTAATCTCTTCGTAAGTAAAGGCTGTGTAAATATTATAGTAGTTATAGACTAACTATCTAAGATAAAACACTTAATTGCCTGCCCTAATATGTTAACGCCTACTATTGCCTAACTATTCCTAGATTATATATAGAAACTCTATAGACTTCCTAAAATAATTATCTCCAATAAAGGTAGCTAGTTTATCTCTATATTCTAGAAAAAACTAACTACCTAACTTTATATTAAAGCACTGTTATTTATAGTATACTACCTAGAAATATATAGTTAAATAGAATGTATAAATACTATAATAGATAGTATATTTGGATATATATGTTATATTTATAGAATAACTAAATAAACTGGCTTATATTCGCTAAGTTTACTATAAATAACTCTATCTTAGAAACTATAAAGATCTCCCAATTCTTAGCTAACTACGGCTAGCATCTATAAATAGGTTTAAACCCCTTTAATAATATTCCTTACCTAGCTTATTAGGCTTTATAAGTTATAGAAGTAAATAAATTTATAAAAAAAAATAGAAGAACTATGAGATTTCTTTACTAATAAAATAATATAGGCCTAATCTGTTTATAAATCCGCAGTAAATAAGAACCGAACCCTAGCGCTAGCCTATTAAATTAGTAACTTTATCCAACTAGATATAAGAAATCTAAACACAAAATAATCTACTAAGAAACTTAATTAGAAGAACGCCGGCCCTTATAAGGTTAAAAAGGTTGTTTGTCCTTATGTCTACTAACTAAAGCTCCTCAATACTGTTAAAATCCACCCTATATTCTATACGTGAGTCCTCTACTCTACTGTCCCTATATTAGACGCCCTACCTAAACAGATTTAAAACCCTCCTCTACTAGTTAAAGTAGATAGTAAGGATAAGTACCTTGTTAAAAGAGTTAATAATATTAAGTATAATAAACGAAAGTGTAAATATATATACCTTATGAAATGGAGAGGCTTTACTAAGCCCTTACAGGAACCTATTAACTCTATAGGACTTTTATAAACTCTACCTAGAACTACTATAGCCTTATCTCGCAAAAGCTTAAGTTTAAAGGGGGGGGGGGGGGGTACTATTATAGGACACCTCTATAATACCTTATACACGTCTACCTGTTTTTACTAACGTAGTAAGAAGAGACCAACCGCGAGATGGTAATTTAACGGTAATTTATGGCAATCTAATGGCAATCTGCCGTATTCTACTATATTCTGCCAAGTCTACTAAATCCTACTAAGTTTTATTAGGACCGCTACTTAAATCCTATTCTACTCTATATATATATTAACTAAGCAACCAAACTAACTATATATATCCTTTCTTCTCGCTTTCTTACCTTATCTCCTTACGCAACGTCTTGACTTTATTATACAGTTTATGTACATAGCTTAATAATATCTACTTCGCTATATATTATCGCCGCTTGGACTTACTCCCTAATACCTTAGGTAATATAGATATAATAATAAAGTAATTAAAATCCGTTAAGCTTTTTAACCCTTAACCGCTATTTAATGGGATAAACTCTACCTTTAAGAATTAGAGAATCTAAGTATAAGAAAAGCTCTATATTAACCATAACCATTTCTCCTCTAAAAAGGTAAAAATGCTCTACCTCTTTAGTTAAACTATTGGGGATACTTAGCAATACCTTTAGGCTGAGTTTAAGGACAAGTTACCTATTTAGTTTATATCTAGTAATAAGATAATATAGTATTTAGCTGCTATATATGTTAATCTAAATAAAGTACAGAATGCCCATCATGACTATAACCGCCTAATAATAAAATTTAACTAATTTTTAGACTTAATTCTTATACCTAGTAGGCGAAAGCTAGATTCCCCTTAAGAACTACTGTTTGGACCTATATAATAAGCTAACGGTCTAACTATAAAAGAAGATTGCGGTAGTTTTAGACGACTTACTAACCTACTAAAGACTCACAGCCTAATATTTATTACTAGATTTAGAACTAAAATAAATTAATACTTATTCTAATTAACTAAAGCGGCCCTATAGCGACTAAAACCTATCTATTATACTAACGGGAGCTAGCGTTGGAAAATAAACTATAACTGCCCTTATACTAAAAGTGGTTATAACTACCTACCTATAAGCCTTACCTAACCTACTACGTACTATACCTTTAGCTAATACGCGTTATAATACCCTAATTAACCCTACTATGGTTATATATTTTAATTATAGAAAGGATAGTTACTTTACTTTATCTTACTTAGAGCTAAAGGATATAGGTAATATTAAGGAGATAGAGAAAAAAGAAACGTCAAATAAGTTAGGAAAAAAAGAACCCTAGGGTATCCTATTAATCTTAAAAAGATTAATTTAAGTTAGCTAATAGATGGAAAACACTTTATAGTTCTATATATAGTATCTTAAAATGGATACAGAGTTAATATAACTGCCCTTATTAACAATAAAGTAAATAGCTTTACCCTTATAAATACTGCTTATATAAATGATATTGCTATGTTTTTAAATATAAATGCTACCTAACTAGAGAAGCCTATTTAAGTAAAAGGCTATAACGGCTAAGCCGGTAAACCAATTACCTATATCTTAAAGCTATATATTTTTATTAATAGATAACGCCAGTACGGTATTCCCTTTTACATTTTAGACCTAAGGTCCTATAATATAATCCTTAGCTAAAAATAGATGTCCTACTTTAATATTTAGCTAAACGTATAATAAAGATGGTTTATTTGGCCAGAGAATAGACTAAAATTACCCTCCTTTATTAGAGAAATTTAAACTAACTATAAGATATTAGCTGCAAAGGCTAACCCTATCTATTAATAGGATATTAGGGACCGCGACCTAGCCTTTACCTAGAAGGATGCCCACCACAAGGCTAGTAGGAACTCTATACTAATAATACTTCCCTAAAGCACTGTAGTTAAAAAGAACTCTACTTATAGAAGTAGAACGGATAGTAATATAAATAACTTCTAAATTACGAAGATCTAGCTAATATAGAAGAGGACGTACTAATAGAATATGAAGGATAACCTTTAAAAGATATAATAAGAGCTAAATAAAGTAAGGATAATACTAATATACTAAAAGCCCCTAAGGCTATAGACACCCCTACTATTATATAACACCCCTATAGTAGATATTGCGGTAATTAGTACTATAGGTTTCTACTTTAATATATATTAAAAGGATAATAAAGTCTTTATAACTAGCTTATATAAAATTAACTAGGTTATTAATAAGAAAGAAGGGCTAGTAGAGAAAAATAATAAAGAACTAGCTAAGCGCCTTCTCCCTATTTACCTCTTAGACTATAGAGATGCGTTCTTAAAAGCAGTTTTAGATATACTGCCCCCTTACTAAACCTACAATTATAAAAGTTGACTAAAGGCCAATAACCTCTTAGGCTATAGCCCCCCTTACTAGCAAACTATAGAGAAACTAAAAGTAATAAAGTAGTACTTAATTAACAACTTCTATAAAGGGTTTATTAAGCTAAGCTAGGCCCTCTTTACTTTCTCTATTTTATTTATAAAGAAACCTAATAAAAGCCTTTATTTTTATATTAACTATTAAAAACTAAACGCTATTACTTAAAAGGATTAGTACCCTTTCCCTCTAATTAATAAAACCCTTATATATTTAAGCTGGGCTAAAATCTTTACTAGGCTTAATATCCGCTAAGCTTTTTACTAAATTAGGATAGACCCTGTATTAGAAAATCTAATAGCATTCTATACCCATTATGGGTCTTATAAATATAAAGTTCTTTCTTTTAAACTAATAAATAGGCTAGCTACGTATTAACGGTATATAAATAATATTCTTTTTAATTACCTTAACGAATTCTATACAGTATACCTAGACGATATTCTTATATACTTGGATAACGAACTTAAGCACTAGGTTTATATTAGAAAGGTTCTAGAGAGACTACGGAATATAGGTCTATAAGTTAATTTTAAAAAATATATATTTAGAGTAAAACGCATAAAGTACCTTAGTTTTATTATTAGTATAAAAGGAATTAAAGTTAACCTAAGGAAGGTTAAGGTAATTTATAACTAGAAACCCCCTTATACTATAAAATGAATCCAGTCCTTTCTTAGCTTTTATAATTTTTACTATTAGTTTATCTATAACTATAGGGTTATAGCTAAGCCTTTTATATAACTAACTAGAAATGGTATGTCTTTTATCTTTAATAATAACTATATAGAAGCCTTTAAGGAGTTAAAGAACCAACTTATCTCCTCCCTAATTCTTTATTATTATAACTTAGACATTAAGTTAATACTAGAAACGGATACCTCTAACAGAGTAGTAGCGGAAGTCCTTTTATAGCTACACCTAGATAGCAAATAGTACCCTATTATATTCTTCTTAAAAATAATAACCCTAGCTAAGTATAACTATAAGGTACACAATAAGGAAATGCTGGTTATTGTGCGATTATTGTTTTAGTAGTATATAGAGCTTAGAAGTACAGACTTTCGGATTAAAGTCTATACTAATTATAAAGCCCTTAAATATTTTATAATAATAAAATAACTTACTAGTTAATAGGCTTAGTAGGTTAAAATACTCTTCTAATTCTTTTTTATAATTATATACTATCCCAGTAGATAAAATTCTAAGGCTAATGCCCTAACCTAGAAAGAATAAAATATAGGGCTATAAGATAAGCTAAAGGCTTAGTACCGGATACGCGCCCTCCTCTATCCCAAATAGCTTAACCCGCATATTTTTAAGAAACTAAGCTCTAAACGGAATAAGCTAGTACCTATAGAAGGAGAAATCCTAGATAAGTTAATAAGACTAATTAATCGCTTTTTAACCGCGAACCGTATAGCTAAATCCCTAAAAGCCCCCCACGACTAAGCTATAGAGGGTAACCCTAATTTAGAAACAGAAGATAGACTACTCTTATACTAAGAACGGCTTATAGTTTTAGATATTAATAGCCTATAAATAGAGCTAATCCGTAAAGCCCACTATTAAGTCTCTATAGTGTACTCTGGTTAAAATAAGACCTACTAACTACTAGCGCCCTATTACTATTAGTAAGGACTCCTATCTAATATAGAATAATTTATTAAAAACTATTATGCTTATAGACGTGTAGATACCCCTAGGGATTAAACTCTTAGATGGCTATAACTACTACCTATTTCCAAACGCCCTTAACAATATATTATAATAGACTTTAAATTATTCCTAAAGGATAAATATAGCTATAATATGGCCTTTATAATAGTTAACCAACTAAATAAGTAAGCTATATCCCTCCCTTACTTTAAGACTATAACTCTAAAGAATATAGGCTGTATATACTTTAATAACATTTACTAAATCTATAGCGCTTTTAAGTTAATTATCTCTAACTATGGACCCCAATTTATATTAGACTTCTAGTATAAATTCTACCACATCCTTATGATTAAGATTAAGCTCTTTACTATATTTTACCCTTAAACCAACGGCTAAACCGAGATTATAAACCGGTACCTTAACTAATAACTCCCCCCCTTTATTAACTGCTACTAGAACAACTAGTTAGAACTATTGCCTATAATAGACTATATATAGCTTACTCTCCCTTATAACAGTATAAGAATATTACTATTTAAGTTACTCTATAGATATAAGCCACGAATATTCTTTAATTAGGATGGACCTATAGGACCTATAATGGCCCGCGAACGCCTTAGCTATAAAGAGGTCCAGATATTTATTAAGAAAATATATAGAGCCTAGAAGACCGCCCAAGTAATTATAAAAAGAGCATAAAAGAAGAAAGAGGCTAATATAAATTAACACTATTATAAGGTAGACTTCTAAGTAGAAGATAAGGTATAGGCATTAATAAAGAACTAAATGACCCAGAGGCTGAGCCGTAAGCTAGAATACTAAATAGCTGGCCCCTATAAGATCCTTAAAAAGGTAGGGCACTTTTTTAAGATAGGCTACCAGAGTTAATAAAAATCCACCCTATTTTCTCTTTAGACTAACTATAAAAGGCCGTGGACAACCTATTGCCTAGATAGTATAACAAACCCCCACCGCTAATTTAGATTATAAAGGATAAGAAATAGGAAGTTAAAGAGATCTTAGTAGTTAAGAAGAACCGTAGTACCTTAAAATACTATATAAGCCAAGTAGGTTATAACAAAGATTTAAAATAATACCCCGCATCTAATTTTAAGTACTCTTCCTATAAGCTATAAGATTTCCACCTAGCCTATCTAAATCTTCCTAGACTACTACGTAAGCTAAACAGCTAGATTAAATACTAGGAAGAAGGGTTAGATAACTATAATAATAAAGATAATAATAAAGATCTTAGACAAAGCCTAAGGGCAGTCTTTTTTAGGAGGGGGGGGGGGGTAATATAACGGTGCTAGAACGCGTTACCTGCTACTTTGCCATTTTTTAGGCAATTTGCCATTTCTAGGGCAATCTGCCGTTTTCTGGGCAATCTGCTAAATTCTGCCATATTCTATAGGCACTACTTATAAAGCTAACTAATTAGGATTTTCTATCCCCGGGATGGAAAATCGCTATTGGCTCGCTTAATACTAGCGCCTTGGCGACCCCTTTATATCTTTCTAGTCTTTAGCAGTCTTCTTCTTCTCCTTAGCTTAGTATTTTTGTATAGTAGTAATTTACAAGCTTTAGTTTAGAAGTAGTTATACGAGCTCGTTATACTTAATTTAACCTCTACTAACTTTATTCTCTTTCTGCCTCTTACTACTCCTTATTTTTACCAAATAAATATACACCTAATAATAGCAGCAATAGACCAAATACTCTAAATATTTAATTCTGCCCTTATAAATATATTTGGGAGTTATAGAGAAATAAAAAGGCTAGTATATAGTAGCTAATAGGGCATAAACCAACCTCTAGGATTTAAAAATAGGTAAGTAGTTTAAAAAGCGACTTAACTCTACTAAAGCCGTATTTAATAATAATCCGCTTAGTTAAAAGCCACTAATTAAGAGCTTGCTAACTTAGTATAATTATTCCTCCTTTAGGCTTCTTATATAGTCCTAATACTCCCCATTAAGACCTAAAGACAGTATCTCTATATATAAAGCGCTCCTAGCCTTCCGGTAGATATCTTAGTAAATCTTATAACTTTATACTAAAGCCAACTTTAATAGCTAGTATAGCATTAACGCTAGTAGAAGGAAGATTAGTAAAGACTACGCTAAATAAACCGTTAGGCAGGATAATCGTAATGTGTCCTAGTAAGTATTATTTCTTATAGCTACTCTAAAATAGAGTTTAATCTTCCTTACTAGGACGGCAGACTTAAACCTCTATTCTATTAATAAAGCTAAAGATAGAAGCCTTACCAAGTTAACTTCCAATTATCTTAGTATATAAATTAATTTGTTTAGGCAATATTAACTACCTATCTATTTTAATCCTTTTATCGCACCTCTCTATTATATTATCTAGTACGCCGTTCTAAACTCGTAATAGCCATAGCCGGCTTATTTAAAAGAATATTATAATATATCTAAATAATATAGGGTAGGTAGAGCGCCAGAGAAAGATAAAGAGTAATTCTTTAGGTAGGCTTATTAATGCGTTTAGCCAGCTAGAACGTAAATTAATAGCGAACTTAGTAGGTGGATTAATCTGCCATACAAGCTCTTTAGCCTCTATTTTAGTAAAGCGGGTAAAAAACTTAAAAAACTTATTATTTAGGCCTCCTTCTTCCGGCGCCTATATATTAAGAAGCTTTTATATAAGACTAAGTCTCTTTAAGGGCTTCCACAGCTATACTAGTTTAGCTTTATTGGAGATAGCTATAGCGGCAGCAAGCGCGTTAACGTTATTTATCTACAGTAGCTAAGCTACAGCAGCGAAGAACATGCGACATTTAAGCCCATCTATAGCACTACTAAGGGTATTAATATAGTGGTAGGGCGGCGGGAGGTTAGTATTGCGGGGCTTTTAAAATTAACAGTTTTTATTAAAACACCTTTCAAACGAAGCGTTAATTAACTACGCGTAGCGTAAGGGTAAGCGCTAATGCATACTAAATTTTAGTTTTATCTTCCAATAGATACCTTTTAACAGTTTATTAAAACCCCTCTATTAAGTAAAAGATAGAGACTTTAATAAATCTTTATAAGGACCTCTACTTTATAATAAAATTAGTATAAGAAAAAATAAAAAGCTACTATAATACTAAGAGATTTAAGGGACTAGATCTTAAGTAGGGAGATAAAGTGTAGCTACTATGTAAAAATTTCACGAGTTAATAACTAAGTAAGAAGTTAGACTATATTAGACTAGGATTATTTAAAGTGTTAATAAAGATTTTATAAGTTATATAAAAGTTAAACTTACTATTAAAGATAAAGATCTACCCTATATAGTATATAGAGATATAGAACTACTAGTCTATAAGGTAGATATATATAGAGGGTAAAAAGAGAATAAGTAGTAAGTTTAAAAGATTGTTAGTTATAAGGATATAGATAATAAAATAAAGTATAAAGTAAAGTAAATAGGCTATAATAAGACTGCTTAAAAGCTATTAAAAAAGGTATAGAAGCATCGGAAGAAATTAGGTTAGATATTATTAAAAAGAAAAAATTACTTAAGGGGGACTTAAGAGGAGTAGCTAATAAGCTACTTAAAACTATTTCCTTCCCTATTAGAGGAAAATCCGTTCTTTTATTACCTAACTTAGCTAAACCCTATTAAACTGGCTTCTATTTCTTCAAATAACCCCTTTTATAGACCTTTTTAATATAAAAAAGCGAGCTAAGGCGGATAAATAAGCCTTAAGAGCCCCTGTATATGCACCTAAGTAAGGGGCTAAAAGATCCCTTACATAATTAAAGAAAGTTAAAAGGTTAGTATAAAATATAGTAAGTAATATCTGTGAGAGTGGAACTGTATTAGGAAATAGATGCTTCCTTTACAGGCAACGCGCCCTCGCTTATTAGCCCGCCGCTTTATCCTAGCCCGTGCTTTGACCTCATTACATAAAAGCGTCCACCTCTCGCCGTTTTACTTTCCCTTCTCCATCTTCTCTTCCTCCCTAACGCCGCGCATCCCCCTTATTAGATATTATCGCCTTGGTTAAACCTCCTTGCTCCGCCCCTAAGCCATTTTATTTCCCTATTAGCATCCGCGCATATATAAGCCCTACTACTTCCCTTAATTTTAGTGTCTTAGACTAATAGTAGCATAGCGCCTCTTATGCTCTTTAATAATAACTTCCTCCCTTATACTCTTTTTGTGGTAATAGATAAAACGGCTCTTTTTATTTATCCTTTCTATAGCCTAACCTTAAGGGACTTGTTCCACTTATATATATAGGCATTTACAATATTTAAAGCTTTTTTCCCTCCTATTTAAGTTATATCTTTACCTCTAGGGAGCTACCATCCGCAGCTACTAATTAATAAGATCTATGGGAATTACCACGCCAGTAATACTACCTACTTTATTTTTTTAGAAAAGTCTCCTTCCTAAAGTAACAGTGCCTAGCCCCTTACTGCCGTAAGCTCCCTTATATTATTGGACAGGCCTTATATCTTATTATATTTTAGCTAGCAACTCTACTTAATTATACAGATATTCCCTCCCTAAAATAGGCTGTATGCTATTAGCCCTAAGTTACCTTAAGTTATAGAATTTGTGACTTAATCCCTATTAGTATAGCTATAAATAGCTATAGGGGGCTGTGTTAGGAATTATTTAAACAGATATTACACAGAGTATTACCTAAGTGGCTATATATACCTGCCTAGCAGTATAGTTGTATTGCTATAGTTTTAGAGACGCTATTTAATCTACTAGTTTAGGGCTAAGGGGCTATTAGCTCTGCCTAACTACTTAGCGGTAGAGTAGTAAAGGATTAATAATCTGGGCTCCTAAGCTATAGGGCTATAGTAAAAACCACCTAGATTAAAATTAAAAGGCTGCAGCTTTTAATTGTATAATGGTTTAGTGGTATAACTGTAAAGGAATCTCTAACACTAGCCAGCTATATTAGGAGGGCGAGCATTATACAGCATTTTATACAGTCTTTTACCTAGTATATTTATGGATATATATATAATCACCATGCAAGCGGCAGGCGTATCTATTACTAGGCAGTTAGTATTAGAGAGCCCTATCCGCCACCAACAAGGACACTGCCTTCTTCCATTATAGATAGCTTATAATACACACGCATAAGTAGGGCTTTACCTACTAATATAAGCGGCGTAGAAGGTTAGCTAGGTTAGTATTATTAGGAAGTAAATAGATATATTAGCGCTGTTCTTTACCAAGGAATAATAGTAGAGAATTTATGCCATTAACCTTCTAATAAGGAGCTAGATATAACGGCTATATTAAATCTAAATACACTAGCTTAGACAGGCAGATACGGTTTAACCGCAATTTGCTAAGGGTGTTAATTAGGCGCTAGAATTTAAGCCCTTATAAGCCCTACCCTATAAATAGCAATTAATCCCAGTTTATGCCAAAGGCATATATATTAAATGCTTTAATTTAATAAGAAACCTGAACAAGGGGTAAAGGGTAAGGGGTAATAGGTAAGAGCTAGTGGTAAATAGGGACTAACGTACACTTAAAAAGACCTTTAATTCCCCCTTAAAGCTTTTAAAAGCTATAAAGTAATAATAACTCTAATAACAATAACAACGTTAGCACTATCTTAATCTTTATTTTATATCCCTCCTAAAATTTCACTTAAAAATAACAATTTCTATACTAGTCCCCCTAGAAAATTAACAACTTTATCTTAGTACTATGTAATTACAACCCCTAAGGAAAGCGCGAGCAGCAAGCCTAAAAGAAGAAGTAGAGGGGTACCTCTTTTCCCCCTAAAAAATTAAGAAGCATTAAAAGCTTAGGTAATTAATGGCATGTTATTCTACCTAGGGCCTTAATTTAGAGATTCCGTCTAATAAAGCGCCTATAGACTCTATATATAATTACCAAAAAGCTTATAAAAAGTATTATAAGGATAATAAGAATAATAAGGACAACAAGGAAGATTTCTATAGGGATAGAAATAATAGTTAAGCCGCTAGAGGAGGTAGTTAAGGTAATTATCCTAATAATTACCCTACTACTTTCCCTCTTTCCCTAGTAGTTCTAAATATATAGTTTTAACAACTAGCAGTAAATCTAATAGTTATTAAAGATAATATAGCCAATCTAGATTTAGAAGCTAAGGGTAATAAAGCTAGTAACGCTAATAATAAAGCTAATGGAGCTAGTAAAGCTAATAATTAACTAATACCTTGTGGATTAGGTATACGCTTTCCCTTTTAATTTATAATGGCCTTATTTAATAATTAGTAGATAATAGGAATAATGGTAGTAAGGATAATAAAGATAATAAAGAGCTACCTTTGTTAGAAGCGCTAGAGGAGGAGGTATACGCACTTATATATAATTGTACCATACCCTTAACGCCAGACGGTAACTAAATGGATAATTTAGTAGAGGGGCATTATATTAAAACCATTTTGCAATTTAGGTAGGAGCTTAAAATATTAGTTACTGCTAGTTAAGGGTCTTTAGTAGCCTAGAAGTTAAAGAAATAGAGGTTTAATTATATTAAGCAACTAGATAATATTAATTATATCTCTAATATTTCTATTAGTAAGAGTAGTAAGAGCCTATAACCTAGGAAGTAATAAAGCTTACTGGCTTTCTAGAAAACCTTGCCTTCCAGCCCTCCTACCCTTGGCCTTAATAATGGCAATAAATATATTAAGAAGCGAGCGGCCTTCGCTATATAGTCTACTAACCCTTCCCTTTAGCAATCTTCGCCTTTTTATAATATTAGATCATCACAAAACAAGGTTAATAACAAGTATAATTAAATTCTTAATAATCTTATTAATGGCTCGGCTAAAGAATATAATTATAGTGATAATATTAAGGACGGCGAGGCTGTAGATAAAGGCAATGCCAAGAACTATAACTATGGAAATGATGACAGCGGTAATACGGATAATAATAACGCTGGGGATGGCGACAGCAGTAATAGCAATAAGAGTAATAAGGCTTATAGGTGTATAGGGCAGCAAAAATTGCTAGCGCCTATTAGTGGTAAATTAAAACCAAAGCGTGCTGTAAAGTATTGTCTTTAGCGGCCTTACCTTTCCCCTTTAATTCTATTTATATATACATCCAACCGGAACACTGCGCTTAGCAGCAATTATTATAAGTAGGCTAGATCCCCTATATATAATCGCCTTTATACCTAAAAGCCGCTATTAAACTTAGCCTCTAACTCTAACTCCAGTAAAGTAATACTAGGAGCCGTCTTAAATACTAATTTAAAAGAATGGTTAATCTAAGCAGCTCTTAGGCGCTAGGAAAATAGGTTATATATATTAGATATCCTTCCTTAATAATTCCCTTTACCTTCTAACCTAGTTAAGTAGCCCTAGGAGCCAAAACCCTAAGAGCTAAAGGCTAGAGTGAAATTCACTAAAGTAGAAGACGCGCTGCTTATTAAATTAAAGGAGAAAGATAATCTTTTATAGAAATAGATTAAAGACTAATTTCTAACTAGAACTCTTAGATTACTATAGGCATATTATTATTTAAAATTAAAGGCCTAGCCTACTGTATAGAAGAGAAAAGGCTAGCCCACTAGGTAGAAGAGATAGTAATAATAATAGGGCCCTTCTTTCTAGCTATATATTCTATTTCTAGCTTTATCTATTTATAACGCATTTTCTATAACATCTTATAATTTTCCATTATTAGCCCCTTATCTTAGCACTATAATATAAAGCGGTTACGGCTTTAGTATATATTACGAGCCTAAAAGGTATAAAGGTATAGGCTTAGTAAGTTTCTATATAAGCTTCTAATTGTTTGCGGGGACTAGGGTTCTATTAGTTTATAGCGTTTAAGGCCGGATAGGAATTTAATATTTGTGTTTTAGGAGGTATAAGTTTAAGATAATATGCTAGGTCCTAGGTGGGTCTAGTTATATAGTAATGTATATTATAGGGTAGGGCTAATATCTAGGCCTAGTATATAGTAAGAACTTACTAGTATAGAAAGGAAGTGGATCTTTAAGAGGTTAAGGTATATAGGAAATAATTACATTAATTAGTAGGAAGAAGAGTTAGCCAATCTATAGAATTTTATATCTGCTATATTATTGAGAACTATAGACCTGCTAATTAATCTATATACTAGAGTTGGACTACCTCTTAGTTAATCTTTACCCATCCTTTAATAGATTAAAGGACTGCTTATACCACACTTGTCCATAGATTTTAGACTACCACTTTTACACTCTAGAAGTAGTTTGGACTACTACTTTCGCACTCTAGAAGTAGTTAGACTATTATAATATCCCTATATGCTTTAGCTATAGATAATGGTATTCTGCTAAAGAAGTCCTTTAAATTAATATTAACACCCCTATACTTAACTAGAAGTTATACCACTATATTATACTTATAATTAATAGCCTATAATAGTGGTGTCCGATCTAAATGGTCTCTTATATTAATATAAACATTTTTATATTCTAGAAGCAGTTAAACTATATCTTTATACCCCTTTTCTGCAGCTAATAATAGCAGTGTCTAGCTATTTTCCCACTTATAGTTTACATTAACGCTTTCTAAGAGTAGCTATACTACTGCTGTCCGCCTAAACCTTATGGCGTATAACAGTTTATATAAAGAGTTCTCTGGGATAAGACTGCTAAGTCCACTTCTAATTAATAACTGTACCATTAATTTATATCTATTCCTCACTGCCTATAGTAAATCCATACGCCTATAGTATTGATATTGAGTTACTACTCCAATTTTAGCGGCTTTAAGAGATTTTTAAGCAGTTACATCTTGTCCTTATTTTATAGCCTATATTAGTGCTGTGCCATCCTTCTATTTAATATTATGGTGATAAAGGTAAGGATTTAGAATACCATAGAGGCGGTTATTTATCTAGGCGAAAGCGTTAATATCTCCCTCCACTTATAGGTTCTTGGCTATTAATAATAATATTTTATCTAGTAGATTAAGCAGTAACATTCTCTGTAACTGTTTATTAGAACTATAAGTAGTTATACTTAAGTGGCGAGAATACTTATAGCTAAAGTGGAAAATCTAGCTAGGGCAATTATTATAGTTTAATTAAAGGACCTATTATGTCCCTTAAAACTAAAGGTTGATTTTTCTAGAGAATAAATTTATATTAGTGTAAATTGAAATCTAGATTCCTTAAGCGCTATAGCTTTAGGTAGTATGCCCTTAGCATACTACTATTAACCACTTATTGCTCCTGCCGACGCTATAGTACGCACTAAGTAGAAATCTATTTTATAATATTTAAATCTATTCTACACGCACAAGGTATAAGTAGTAGTTATTAGTAGTCCCTATATTCTAATTTATAAACTCTTTATTCTAATCTTTACTCTTTCCCCTTATATATCTTTTATAAGTTTGGAATATATAGTAAGCTCTTATAACTCTTTAGCAACTTATCTAAACTTTGTAAAACAGTACATAAGCCTATAAAGGATCCTTAAATGCTGGACTATACCACTTTATAGGCTAAAAGACAAAAGAGAAAGCGTGCTGTTGATTTAACAAATTCTCCACTTTTTAAAATGTTACTAAAACCATTGCCTGTTGGTTATAGTATATCTCATTCCGTGCCCCTTAAGGGTTCTTTACAGGCATCACCCATTAAGTAGATTCTGTCCTTAAAAGGCGAGGCAACTAGAACTTCTATACAATAATATAACACCCTAAGAATAATCCTACGGCTAATACTAAGATAGTTAAGCTATAGTGATGTTAATATATTGGATAAATAGGGCCCTAAGAGATCTCCAATGAGCAAGGCTTCTAAAGAAGATGGAATAAGACCTAGAACTAAAACATCTCTATTGGATAAGGGTAAAGTCCACGCATAAACTCTAGAAAAATAGCAACAACTAGGGTTTAGTAGACGAAGTAGCATATTATTTAAAAAAGTTAATAAGCTTAGTAACCTAACTAAAGCTAAAATATTTATAATGGTACATTATAAGGGAAAGCACTTTGTCTATATTTCTAATAAGAGCTTGTCCTAGCCAGAAAAGCTTCTATAGGTAAAATATCTCCTTAGGAATTTTTTAATATACTATTACTAATCTTTTATAGGGATCTAAGGTTGTTAATGTCCCTACTAATATTAAAGCTTAGAAGAGCATGTTTTAAGTTAAGCTTTAATGGGTATTTTCTAGGGGATTTAATAAGGATATTAAGTTACTGCTTTGGACTATCTATATATTTACTATAAATTTGAATTTCAAGTTCTATTTTATATTTATCTAAGTAGGGTTAATAGATGCAGTTTTTTATTAGCGAAGCGTAACCATAATTTAAATTTATAAGCTGTAATTTAATCTAATGTCCGTCTCTAGGTTAAGAGACGCACCCTATTAAGAGATAAATTTGCGGTTTTAACCTCTAAAGTCTCTCTTAGGAGTTAATAAAGTTATACTTAATATCTTCTTATTCTTTAGCTATTTTTTTTATATAGAAACCACTCTACAGTGAGAAAATAACCGTAGTCGGTTATGCTATTAATCGTCCTATTGGTGGCGTTAAGAGCTACTTTAGCTATTCCCCCCTACTCTATTATAACTATAGGCTTAAGTGTGAATTTTAGGGTCCTAGATTAATAGCTCTATTAAAAAAATATATAATTTAAAAGTTTTAAGATACTCTACTTTTATAAACATATATTTAGGGAATTTTGCTAGGCGGAGGAAGGGTATCTGCCGAGGCGTAATAATTTAGTACGTATTGATATGCATTAGCGTGCTTATATTAAACTGTATTTTTATAGTATTGATTTTAACACCATTCTATTTTTAGAATACATTTTAGCATTATTATAGCGTATATAATCTCTTCCCCGCTTCCTATTATTAAATGTTTTAAACATTAACCACCACCTTAAAACCTTTTAAGACGTTTATAAATATTTATTAAATTACACTATAAGAACATAGCAAACAAGATATACTACTATATGTCTTTCCCTAAAAAGTATACGTGTAACTATACAGTCGACCATAAGATCTAGGACTATTGCCTAAATATACTAGATAGCAAAACTCCTTACTTAGACTAAAAGCCAATAAAGGGTAAAAACGGAGCAATTATGTAATTAGGTAGTTCCTTAGCAAAAGGGAATTACCCCAACTACACCTAATAGTATGTTTGACGTTAAGTGTACTTATTAATATGCTAATCTCCAAACCTATAAGACCGCCGCAAGTAACCTAAATGCTAATATTATAAAGGCTAATAGTGCTGTTTTGGAGGGATTAAAGGATTTGGGAGTAATTTAATAGCTCTCTAGACTTATCATTAGCAATAAAGTTTTTAGTAAAAATAATATACCTTTAAATTTTTCTATAACTTTATCTGCACTATAGTAATTTCCTTCCTAGTAGTTTGTAATAATATAGCCTATAAGACCTAAGTGTTCTATATTAGGGAATTGATGACTTTTAAATAACTCTTTAATCTCTTTATTAGTCTAACTATTAAAAGAAGTCTGGCTACTCGCCACCTTATACAGGGTAGATCTAAGGGTAAAGATATCTACCTATACCAACAGTAGCTCTTTAGGGTATTAATAACTATAAGCCATAGTGACAAGGAGAGCAGAGCTATTTAAAGATAAGCCACTAAAGTCGGTGACTTTTGTATGCAAATCTTGGTCTAAGAGAATATTAGAGCATTGCAGGTCCCTATAGATCACGCCGTTTAAATAGATAAAAGTAACTATATCCGCAATTTCTTGTCCCTATTAAAGCCGCTATTCTAAAGTAACATTGTCCTTATAATCCCAAAGATAAGCTTAGAGATTATAATTACTTATAAACTTAAGCTAAATACTAGTGTTGTAACGCCCTTAATATTATAAAAGCCCCGCATTGCCGCTATGTTTATTAAAGCGCTTATATATAGCTCTTTTAATAAGAATTATATTGTCGTTTTCAAAGTAAGGGATCTTAATAACACTCCCTAATAAGGCGTCCAGATAGATAAAGCTAAAGTTTCCCTAGTTTACCAAATTATCTCTTATATAGCCCTTTGGCTATCTAATTTGCATTTTTAGGGGTTCTTAAACCATAGTATTATATAGAAGACATTAGGTGGAATATGGATTAAGTAGAGTTATGCGGTTATTTATTACTAAAGGGTGGCTTGTTAGGACTACAGCCGTTTTAGGTTCTTAGCCACATTTTAGCAAAGTGCTTTACTATATTAGCGCTGTTAAATCACGTAATAAGGAATTAACTTTATGGTTAAGTCTCCCACGTTTATAGCTAATTTATACTAACTCACACCTAAAATAGCATTATAGATTTACCAGTTCTTTCTAAGTTTAATCTACTAACGCCTCTATTAATATTTACGAGACCCCATTGTAGAGAGTGGGCTCTATCTCCTGTATATTAATCTCCCTATACTCCCAAGGGTTTATAAAGCACAGACTAGAATCACACAACTCCTTAAAGTATAATTCGCTCATTTCTAAGCCATGGCTTATAGCGCTATGCGCGTGTTATTAATTAAACATTTAAAGTTAGTATAGAAAATTCAAGGTTTGCTAAGGATATTAAAACTCTTATAGCTTTCTACTCCTTAATTACCGCCTAGTACGGCCTTAAAAATCTAAGGATTTAGAAACTAGGGCGGCTAAAAATGGATATGCCTAAAAATAGGCTATTCTTTAGGGTCTGACTTAGTCCCTAACTCCACACTATCCTTTACTTACTTTACCATTATTTATTCCCTCCTATTACTATTACCATATAGTAAGCTAATATAGACCAAGCCAGTTAAGTACTAGCACAAGGAGTGCCCCCTAGCTTTCCTAAATTATACTATACACTAGCAGATTATAGGAAAGTTCCTTATACTACCCTCTATTATTATATAAAGGGACAACAATTAATTAAAGAGAAGGCTAAAAGCCAAAAGTATCTTAACCTATATAAAGATAAAGCCGTTATAGATTTCTTGTTATAAATGTCTTAAGCCTTTACTAAGCCTGGATACGCCTATTTATATATATTAGGAATAATAAGAAGTCCATAGTGGAGTTATAGTAGAGACTTCTTATAATAGCTAAAATGAGGCTCTACAGATAAGGTGTGAAAGATAATATTATATATAACGTCCCTTACATAGCGGAAAACTAACCATAGTGGAAAATATAAGGGGTACTTTAACTTTAAGTGACTATAACTCTGCGCACACGTTGAGCCTTACTAGAATTATATATAAATAGTATAATATAGCTACTTTTAAATATTTAGGATCCTTCTAACCTATAAATTATATTCATATTATTGCCTAATTCGCTTAAAGCCTTCTTTTATAGCAAAACAATATCCCTTTGCTATAGCACTACTATTAAGCTCTTACCACTTACAATATATATATAAGGGTTGTATCCTAGCCTTAGAGCCTTATTATAATAGTAAAAAGTTATTACTAGCTTTATGCCTGCTGTTGCGCGTAAATTTATATAAGGTTACTACCCTAGTCAGTACTTCCAATTAAAGTAATTACTAATTCCAGCTAGTGCAAAACGACCCCGCACGTCCTACATAATTATTGCCGTATAATTTACTTATATTATCTAGCGAGCTAAGCTTGTGGTTGGTAGGCCTATAGCTATACAGAGACTTAGTAAGCGGGCTAATCTTAGCCCCGCAGCCTTGTAATCCAACTTAACCTTAGCTATGCCTCTGGTTAACTAACTTAACTCTCTAAAAACAGCTATAGAATTCGCTACCTTATAAGGGTATAGCCGGAGCGGGTCGGCCACCCTCCCTACTTATAGTGGCGACATCTAGTGCCAAATCACTTTAATTACCGTTAGATATCTCGCAATTATACTTACACAGCTTAACCGTTCCGCATTTACACTAGCTTCTATATATTATATAAAGGTAAGAGGCACAGGGTAGCATAGGTACTTAGGAACGCAAACGGCTTGCTATAACTAACCGCGCCCCATTATATTAGCTAAAGTCTTTAGCCTTATCACAATAGGATTAACCTATTATGTCTAGCGACCTCTCTATAACCGCTAGCGACCTTCTACCGGTATATAAAAGGGGCTAAAAGAAGACATATAATTAAATTAATTCTAGAGAGCTGCAAGTATAGGCCTATAGGTCTTATATCTATCCAATAAAGCTAGGAACGCTAAGGCTCCAAAGGTAGAGTATATGCTATATTTCTCTACGTCGCCTCTATTTAAAACTGACTATATATAGTATTGTCGTAGTATATAGGCTTAATAGTGACCTAAAGAACACCTAGATAGACAAAAATATAAATACCTTCTAGCTTAAAGACTTCCTTTTATATAACATGCCTAATGCCCAGATTATAACCTTTAGATATAATATAGATATAGCGTTTAGGAATACTACTGCGGATATTATAGATTATATAAAGAGCCTACTTAGTAGCTTAGTAGATAAGCGTAAAGAAGATAATATAGGTTAAATATTTTATAACTTAGGAGATTACTGCTAAAGCATTCTTAGAAAGTGCGGAGACTAATTATATTTATTAGTTATTTACTAGGCGGAATTATAATAAAATAGGTTAGTACTAAAGGCATTTAGAGGGCGATAGTCTAATACTTAGTATACTAGGTACTGTTTTAGGCAAGAATTAAACAATAGTATAATAGTATTAGTAAGTTGACTATTAGGATTATATTTCTCAGCACACTTTATTAAGGAAGCGAAAAGGCCTTATATAGAAAGGTGTTTACTATAATTACTATAACCGTCTTAAATAAACCTCTACTGTGTCTTATTAACGCTTTAAAAGCGAATAGTAAGGCGTTAATATAACTTACTACTAACTTTTAGTTCCAGCTGCTAAAGTACTAGGTCTATAGCTTTTATAAAATAAAGCTAATAAAGATACTTTCCACTCTAGTAAGTTCCAAGATAGCCCTATCTGCGAATATAGGCTAGACTAAAATAATTATATACTAGATTGTAAAGAAGCATTTAGCACTATTAGATATTAACGCGGAAGAACAGATACTAGTAGACGCTAACTATAAGGTAATATACAAGTTTGGTAAGCATAATAATAAAGCGTATAAGAAAGTATTTAAGAGGATACGGAGGATAATAAAGGAGCAAATAACTAGCATATTAAGCGTATCTTGTATATAAAGAGGTTTATATATCCTTGTTGTAGTTATAAACATAGATTTTACTTATGCAATTATCTAGCTACCGGCGCGGTTATGTCCTACCCTATATATTACTATATCCCCTATAACCTAAGTGCGATTTTTATAGGGTGTAAGGATATTATCAGTAAGCCTCATAAAGGGTGCTTACCTTTAGAAGCCAAAAGTAGGTCAATAACGCAGAAAAGGTTTACTTTATATAGTCTTAGAGGTTTAGGAAAAACCTAAGCATATTTAAAGTTTGTCCAAGTCTATAAGGATAGGTAAGCTGTTAATTTACCTTTTTACCGTACCTCTAAACATGCCTGCTTATAGCTAATAGGTCTTAGGGAATCTTTTAGATTAATGCGAGCAGTATAGTAATAGCTTAATAAGGATTTCTAGAAATAGCGTGAATATATAGAGTTGAAGAAGATTCAAAGGCAGTGAGGCGATGGTTGTTAAATAGTTAGGACTACTAGCTTTTAATTATTAACAACGCCGATAATCTATCTATAGATATCTTGGAGTTCTTCCTAATAGGCAACAACGGCTCTATATTGGTTATAACTCAGAACCCTAACTACAAAACTTACGCAATAGTTGGCTTCTGTAAATTGGGAGAGATAGATCTAGATAAGGCGGTGACGCTCTTTTTAAAAGCTACTGGGGTAGAGGACGCCGCTAACAAAGTTATATAAGAGACAGCAGCACCTATTGTGAAGATGCTGCGGTGCCTTGCCCTTGCACTAGTCCAAGCTAGTACATACATGCGGCAAGGTTTCTGTAGCATTAACAAGTACTATAACATCTATTCTTAGTATTTGGAAAAACTACTAAAGCATCTCTCCATCTAAGCGCAAGGGGATTACAAATACAGCGTGTATATAACGTGGGAGGTCTCTATTAAAGCACTTAAAAGAATATCAGGGAAGACTCCAAATAATGCCATTAAGCTTATTTGAATATTTTGCTTTCTGCATTATAACGGGATTAGCAAAGATATTTTTAAATAAGCTTGAGAAAATAGCTGCAAGAGAGGACCCTTCTTTCAAAACATAAAGGGCCTCTTTTATATGTGTCCTCTATAAAAGATAGGCAAATGGGACCTAATAGTGATTTGAGAAGCGGTAGTTCTCCTAGTATCCTTCTCTCTTATAAAGATTAAAGAAGTAGGCTATTGCATATCTATACACCTATTAGTACATATATAGGCTAGAGATTGCCTCTTAGAAGTGCTACAAAAGGATTATTAGGGTGCAGCTAGTTTTATATTAGCTGCAGCGATATTATAGGAATATTAGATGTTAGACTATTGGCTCTGGCGTTTACTAGTGCCTTATATTAAGTTATGCATCTCCCTATAGAAAGATAGACCGTTTATTAGCATAGACTTTGGACTAGATCGGATTTATATAGCGGCCAGATTTGCGTTGCCTTTAGCGGAGAGTAGTAGCCTCTAAGAGGTAATGGGGCTGTTTAAAAGGTATTAGAGGTAAGGCAGAGGACGCTCAGCAGTGAACACCCTAATACTCTTAGAGCGATAAATAACCTTGCGAATAGCTACAGCGACCTAGGACACAGGTAGGAAGCAATAGAGCTAAGGGAAAAGGTGTTGGAGGTAAGGTAGAGGACGCTTGGCAGCGAACACCCTAATACTCTTAGAGCGATAAACAACCTTATAATTAGCTACAGCTACCTAGGACGCAGGTAGGAAGCGATAAAGCTAAGGGAAAAGGTGTTGAAGGCAAGCCAGAGGACGCTCGACAGCGAACACCCCAATACTCTTAGAGCGATGAATAACCTTACAAATAGCTACAGCGACCTAGGACGCAGGCAGGAAGTAATGAAGCTATTTGAAAAGGTGTTGGAGTTAAGGCAGAGGACGCTTAGCAGCGAACACCCTAATACTCTTAGAGTAATTAACGGCCTTGCGAATAGCTACAGCTACCTAGGATATAGGTAGGAAGCGATGGAGCTGTTTGAAAAGGTGTTGGAGGCAAGGTAGAGGACGCTCGGCAGCGAACACCCCAATACTCTTGAAGCGATTAACGGCCTTGCGATCAGCTACAGCCACCTAGGACATAGGTAGGAAGCGATAGAGCTATTTAAAAAGGTATTGGAGGTAAGGTAGAGGACTCTTGGCAGTGAACACCCCAATACTCTTACAGCGATAAATAACCTTGCTATTAGCAAAACCTATATAACTAGGTTGCAAGGAGAAACCCAGCATTCTACTTATAATAACTGGGTAAATTTAATACAGTCAACATCTGGACAACAGCATTTACAGCGAGGTAAGAAGTTAAAAACACTAGATAAAATAAGAACCTAGTTTAAAGGACTATATCTAAAGTCCTAATATTACAGTATTGTATACCTTAAATAATAAGCGCTAAATGCACCGTTATATTATTTGTAAAGTTTTCATTTTACGCCATATTATTTAATATGTTATCTTAGTTATTCTAGCCCTTGTCTAATGCTTAACTAAATTGGGAAAAGGGATATATAAACCTCTCTACGTACAAGATATGCCTAACATACTAGTCATTTACTCCTTTATTATCCTCTATATCCTCTTAAACACTTTCTTATATGCTTTATTATTACGCTTACTAAACTTACACATTACCTTATAGTTGGCGTCTACTAGTATCTATTCTTCCGCGTTAACATTTAATAGCGCTAAATGCTTCTCTACAATCTAGTATATAATTATTTTAGTCTAGCCTATATTTATAAATAGGACTATCTTAAAACTTACTAGAGTAAAAAGCATCTTTATTAGCTTTATTTTATAAAAGCTATAGACCTAGTACTTTAGTAGCTAGAACCAAAAGTTAATAGTAAGTTATATTAACGCCTTGCTGTTTACTTTTAAAGCGTTAATAAGATATAGTAGAGGTTTATTTAAGACAGTTATAGCAATTATAGTAAACACCTTTCCGTATAAGGCCTTTTTGCTTCCTTAATAAGGAGTGCCAAGAAATATAATCCCAATAGTCGACTTACTAATACTATTATACTATTGTTTAATTCTTGCCTAAAATAGTGCCTAATATACTAAGTATTAGACTATCGCCCTCTAAATGCCTTTAGCACTAACCTATTTTATTATAATTCCGCCTAGTAAATAACTAATAAATATAATTAGTCTCTGCACTTTCTAAGAATGCTTTAGTGGTAATCTCCTAAATTATAAAATATTTAACCTATATTATCTTTCTTACGCTTATTTACTAAGCTACTAAGTAGGCTCTTTGCATAATCTATAATATCCGCAGTAGTATTCCTAAACGCTGTATTTATATTATATCCAAAGGTTATAACCTAGGTATTAGGCACGTTATATAGGAGGAAGTCTTTAAGCTAAAAGGTATTTATATTTTTGTCCATCTAGGTATTTTTTAGGTTACCATTAAGCCTATATACTGCAATAATATTATATATAGTTAGTTTTAAATAGAGGCGACTTAGAGAAATATAGCATATACTCTACCTTTGGAGCCTTAGCGTTCCTAGCTTTATTAGATAGATATAAGACCTATAGGCCCATACTTACGGCTCTCTAGAATTAATTTAATTGCGCGTCTTTTTTTAGCTTTTTTTATATGCTAGTAAAAGGTCGCTAGTGGTTATAGAGAGGTCGCTAGATATAATAGGTTAATCCTATTGTAATAAGGCTAAAGACTTTAGCTAATATAATAGGGCGCGGTTAGTTATGGCAAGCCGTTTACATTCCTAAGTACCTACGCTACCCTACGCCTCTTACCCTTATATAGTATATAGAAGCTAGTGTAAATATAGAACGGTTAAGCTGCGTAAGCATAATTGCAAGATATCTAACGGTAATTAAAGTGATTTGGTACTGGATGTCGCTACTACAAGTAGGGAGGGTGGCCGACCCGCTCCAGCTATACCCTTATAGGCTGCGAATTGTAATAGAAGTACTCTTTAGTACAGTGGCAAATTATGTACTTTAGGCTATGGCGTATTCGTAGCTAGAATGCCAAAACTCGTATTAGTACCCCTACTTGCGGGTAGTATTACAAACATATAAGGGTAAAGCCGTAATCGCTAGCGGTTGTAATATTGTCCTAATACATCTTCGCCACTAGTGCCCTCCATAGCACCCCTAGGGCTTTCGCTGGCTCGACTTCGCTAATTCATACTACTTTGTCCTTTGGCATTAATGAACCCGCCTCTACCTCTACCTCTACCTCTACCTCTAGCGCAGAACTCTTGCGCCTATAACCGCGTTTTCCCTTGCTTACAATAGCTTTCTCTTTAGCATTACGCTTCGCTTATACCTCGCTAAGATCCTTAAAGCTTATTACCTTTGCCTTCCCTAGGACTACTAACCTGGTTAATCGGCGAACTTTTAATTCGTTATTTATTTTAGATAGAAATCGATTTCAATCCTAAAGAAGGGTACATTTGGTAAATAATATTTGGGCGGCACTTACGAGCTTCTATACGTGCCTTTATAGGCACTATTTACTCGTCTTATTAAGCGCATAAGCATCCTATTTAATTAGGTTTTGTAACAATATAAGAGCCTCTGTTATTACTGGCGTTATAGGCGTTTACAGTACTTTGTCTTACATACTAGATCCTACCACCTTATTGGCCTTTAAAATAATAAGTTTAATTAGGGGTAGGGGCTTCTATATTCCTCTAAGTACTTTTTCTAAGTTAATAGAAACAAACCAGTTACAGCCCACCCGGCTATAATATTCCTCTTAGTTAACGCTCTATCCCATACAGGCTTATATAGAGAGGTAAAATGTTTCTTATTAACTATGTCTACGCCTTTTTAATTTAGTCGTTTAATCTAGTCGCGATAGGCTGTCTTTAAGGGTGTAAAGACCCTAACGTTATATAGTTGGAGCTTATAGGAGGTATAAGAGGGAAGACAACATAGGATAATATTATTCTTAAAGCAAAACTCTAAAATTTTAAGGGTTTTATATGTCCTAAAGTGTCACGGAGTAAGTATAAGTGGTGATAATATATAGCGAAGTAGATATTATTAAGCTATATATATAAACTGTGTGATGAAGTCAAGACGTTGCGTAAGGAGAGAAGGTAAGGAAACGGGAAGAAAGGGTATATATCGCTAGTTTGGTTGCTTGGTCGACACGTGCACGGAGCAGAATAGGATTCGAGTAGCGGTCCTGGCAGAATTTGGCAGGATTTGGTGGACTTGGCAGAATATAGCAGAATGCGGCAGATTGCCGTTAGATTGCCGTAGATTACCATTAGATTGCCGTCTCATAGTCAGTCTCTTCTTGCTGCGTAGGTAGAAACAGGTGGACATATATAAGGTGTTACGGAGGAGTCCCATGACAGTACCCCCCCTTTAAACTCGAGCTTCTGCGAGATGGGGCTGAGGTAGTTCTAGGTAGAGTTTGTAAAAGTCTTCTGCGGCTTGTGTAAGTCCTACAGAGTTAACGGGTTCCTATAAGGGCTTAGTAAAGCCTCTCCATTTTATAAGATATATATATTTGTGTTTCCGTTTATTATACTTAATATTGTTAACTCTTTTAATAAGGTATTTATCCTTACCATCTACTTTAACTGGTGGGGGAGGGTCTTAGATCTGTCTAGGTAGGGCGTCTAATACAGGGGCGGCAGGGCGGAGGACTAACATATAAAATACAGGGTGGATTTTAACCATATTAGGGAGCTTTAGTTGGTAGGCATAAGGAGAGACAACTTTTTCAACCTTATAAGGGCCGGCGTTCTTCCAGTTAAGTTTCTTAGTAGGTTGTTTTGTGTTTAGATTTCTTATGTCTAGCCAAACAAAGTTACTAATTTGGTAAGCTGGTACTAGGGTTCGGTTCTTATTTACTACGGCTTTATAGATAGACTGGGCCCATATTATTTCGTTAGTAAGGAACTCTTATAGTTCTTCTATCTTCTTTACAAATTCATTTGCTTCTGCAACTTATAAGGCCTAATAAGCTAGGTGAGGAATATTACTAAAGGGTTCAAAACCTATTTGCGGGTGCTAGCCGTAATTAGCCAGGAATAGGGAGACCTTTATGGTTTCTAAGATGGAGTTATTTATAGTAAACTTAGCAAATATAAGCCAGTCCATCTAGTTGTCCTGCAAATACGACGTGTATATCTGAATATACTGTTCCATTATAGCATTTGCACGTTCCGTTTGACCGTCCGTTTCTAGGTAATATGCCGTAGACAATAGCGCTTTAATATAGAGTCGGGTAGTCAGTTTTTTCCAGAACGCTAAGATAAACTAGCGGCCTTTATTAGAGACAATTGTTTTAGGAAGTCTGTGGAGTTTCTATATATAATCCAGGAACAGTTAGGTGACGGCAGGTGTTAATATATTAGGGCAGGCGATTAAGTGTCTTATTTTAGATAGTCAGTCTATAACTACCATAATGTTTGCACAGCCTTTACTTACGGGGAGATCAATAACGAAGTTAATTAAGATGTCCTTCCATCTTCAGTCCGGAACAGGCAGTGGCTTTAGAAAGCCGTTGTACTTCTTATATAAGGCTTTGGCTCGTCGGCAGGTATAACAGCTAGAGATGTACCTTTGTGTTATATCGTGCATGTTTGGCTAGTAGTACTCCCGTTGGAGCAGCTCTAGGGTTTTTCCTTAGCTTAGGTAGCCGGCTATTAGTAGATCATATACGTGTTCAAGGAGCTTAAGCTTAAGTTTGTCGTAGTTAGGTATAACTAGGCGGTTCTAGTAGTATAAGCGGTCTCCATAAGCTTTACATTCACTTAGAGAGATCTTTTTGGAGCGTCTAACGCTATCTTAAATTAACTTAAGTGTCTCTTAGATAAACTCGTTATTTGGGTATTTGTTAACTATAATCTACTTAATTAATTAATTAGTTATTTTAAGAACGTATACTATAAGGTCTTTAGCTAGGGGATTAAATAATTTAGGGCAAAGCAGCGTTTAATTATAGTAGGCGCGCGCTTCTTCCTATACTGTTATGTCTTGTAAACGTCAAGTTAGGGTATTAGGTTTTTAACCTTAAACGCCTAGGCGGTATATGATTAAGAATTAGAAATAAGACAGATATTCTAACTAGCGGGCTTAATAATAACTTAGCTGTTTTATAGTTGTAAAGTACTATAGATTTTTATAGTTGCTAAAAACCTTAATTAAAAATCCAATGCCTTCTAGTTTAGGTTACCATTGTTTAAAATATCTAATAATAGCTAATAATTCCTTATTATAGATTTTGTAGTTATATTCGGCTAGACTTAATTATTTTAAGAAGTATACTACTAGATATAGTACTCCTTTCTTATTATACTAAGACAGAATGCCTCTAGTGACGTAGTTAGATGAATTAGCTTCTACAATACTCTTTCGGTTTGGGTTAAAGTGTTAAAGTATAGGTGCGGTGGTAAACATAACTTTTAAATAGGTAAAGGCCTTCTTACATTCCTTATTAAAGATAAAGGCTTTATCCTTTTGTGTTAGAGCTATAAGAGGTAAAACTAGGGCGGAGAAGTTATTAATAAACCATTAGTAGAAATTAATAAATTTTATAAAGGCTCTTATATCCTTAACGTTCTTAGGTTCTTACTAGTTTATAATTACTTTAATCTTCTTTAGGTCCATTTATATGCCATCTATAGAGATAATAAGTCTAAGGTATAGAACTTCCGTTTTATAGAACTTATATTTATTTACATCTAATTATAGTCTAGCTCCATATAGGGCTTTTAGGACAAGGTTAACGTGTTTCTTATATTTAGCTAGGTTATTGCTATATACCAGGATATCATTAATATAAGCAGTATAGAAAACGTCCAGGTAAGGTTATAAGGTATTATTTATAAAGTGTTAGAATAAACTTGGGGCATTTATAAGGCTAAATAGCGTCACTAAGTATTTAAACAGTCTATATTTAGTACGGAATACGGTAAGCCACTTATCTTCTTTTGCGATACGGAGGCGGTTAAATGCGTAGATAAGGTCGAGTTTTGTATAGTAGCGAGCCTTACTTAATCGGTTCAGTGTCTCTTGAATTAATAGGAGCGGGTACCAATTCTTAATAGTAATAGCGTTAAGAGCTTAGTAGTCTATATAGAAGTATAGACCACTACCAGGTTTCTTGATAAAGATTATAGATGCAGCTATAGGTAAAAAGCTTACTCTAATAAATCCTTTACTTAGGTATTCGTCCAAGTACTTCTGCAGCACTTAGAGTTCATTTTAGGACATTCTATACAAAGGTCTAAATCCTAGCTGTTTTCCTTCTTTAAGTACAATCTTATAGTTATATAGTCGGTATTCTACTAGTTTATCGGCTTCCTTTTATAAAAATACTTCTAGGTTATTATAGTGGCATACTAGTACTTTTGTGGCAGGGTTAGTATGTTTCTTTAGTGCTAAGGCCTTTTTAATATCAGCCATTATAACAGCAAAGATTGTATATTTAGGTTTCTTAGCGAGTTATGCTAACAGGGTAGCTCTAATTATATAGATATCTAAAGTATTAAGCAAACTCGGATTGTTTTTAGTTTCTTATATAGTTTCTTATTCGGATTCAAGTTTAGTATTAGGTATAGAGTTAGTGTTAGATTTAGGTTTAGGCTCTTTAAGTATCCTTTTTATAGTAGAGTACCAGTTCTTTTAGTACTTTTATATATTAAGCTTAAGCTTCTGCTTGGTTTGGGGTGTAGCAGTTAAAGTTGGTTTATATAGTTATATGTTATTTCCGGGTTCTTAATAGACGTTAGTGGAAATCTTAGACTAGTGGATCTTGGTAGATTTTCTAGATTTTAGTTTAGGGTCTAAGCAGTAGGTCGTAAGACACTTCTACTTATAATAAAAGGCAGTAAATAGAAGCTTAAGGTTGTCCTAATTAATAGTTACCTTATATAGCTTTATCTAGGGTTGTTTAAGGATTACTAAGTAATCTAAGGTAGTAATAAAAAGCCTAATCAGTTCTTTATGGTTTAGGTATTAGAGTCTTAGGAATACTACGTAGGTAATATAGCCTAAGACAGTACGTTTACTATTAAATCCAAATACGTTAATATGCTGGTTAAGGGGGGTTAGAGTAAAACTATTATCTTATATAAAGATCTTATTAATAAATTCTATGCCGCTAGCTCCTGTATTAATTAGAACTTAAGTATTAACCTATTAATTATTCTGCTGAAGACGACAGTTAATAGTTATACTATAATCCTAAAAGTTAGAGTTTATAACATCTAAAGCATTTAACGAGATCCTAAGGCAGCGCTATCCTAGAGAGCGACTTAGCTCCAGGACCTTCCTTTTAGAGGTAATTAGGGTGGAGTTCTTATAGCATATTAGTTATAGCTTCGTCCTTATAAGTGGTGCTTACTAGATGCGGGGCTGGAACTAGGTAGAGATTGGGGACAGTAACTAGAGGATTAATATAGTAAACAGCTGCTAGTATTAGCCGTTCGTAATTCGCGTTAGGGCAGGGGGACGGAGTAGTAGTTAGAGAAATAGGAGCTACTTCTATACTTAAAATAGAGGCCTAGCTTAGTGCGTCATTCTCGTTTAAAAAACCCTAGTAGGGCATATCCTAGGGTTCCAGTGTTAATATCTATGGCATTAGGGTGCTTAGGCTGAGATAATAGCTTAGTAGATATTTACGGGGTTGTTATATTATATTAAGGAGCGGACTTCGGTGTCAGACGTAGTATATCATTATACCGTTTATTAATAACGTTTGCGTAGGCGTTAAGGGCTCCTAGTAGGTCTATACCTATTAGGGAGGTTTTTAGTTTAGGACTTAGGGATTTAATAAGGCTGTTAATTAGTACGGAGTCATTCCAGCCTATTTCTTTTACATAATGGTTAAATTCGGAGAAGTATACTAGAAAGCTTTTTATTCCTTAAGTTATATGGTTTATCTTTCTTTAAGCAGTAGCTTAGCGGTTTGGGTCACTATATATAGCTTTAAAAAGTACAATTAGGCTTAGTACTAAGTTTGGTTAAAGAGGTTTAATAAGGTTAGCTGCATCTCCTCCTAGTTAACTTAGGGTATAACAGAGTTAGTTAGCTTTAATTAGGTAGCAGTTAGTATTACCAGTTAGCTTATTTTTAAGCCAGTTTAGGAATAATTGGAGTTCTTGTTATTTACTAGTAAATATTAGAGGGTCTAGTAATTATTTAAATTGTTATAGTACAGTAGTCAGTTCTACTAGTGGGATAACTATTACTGGTTTAGGGCTTGTGTTCCGCGTATTGGCTTCTAGTAATAGCAACCGGTCTTAAGGGCTTAGCATAGACATCTTAAGGGTGCGGATTTCTTCTTAGAGGGCCTTAATTGTTTTCTAGTACTATGCTTCTTATTCGGCTTGCTATTAAGCTATAGCAGCTTAGTTTTATGCGAGGGCGTCTATAAAGGACTTTTATATATCTGCCAATTGTTCCCAGAGTGCGGATATAATATTAGCGGCCGTTATAGGGGCTTTAAGGTTGTTCTATATTTTAAATAGGGCGGGGCGGAGTGTAGGTTTTAACATAACATAGTGTTACGGAGTGAGTATAAGTGGTGATAATATATAGCGAAGTAGATATTATTAAGCTATGTACATAAACTATATAATAAAGTTAAGACGTTGCGTAAGGAGAGAAGGTAAGGAAACGGGAAGAAAGGGTATATATTGCTAGTTTGGTTACTTGGTTAATACGTGCACGGAGCAGAATAGGATTCAAGTAGCGGTCCTGGCAGAACTTGGCAGGATTTGGTGGACTTGGCAGAATATAGCAGAATGCGGCAGATTGCCGTTAGATTGCCGTAGATTACCGTCAGATTGCCGTCTCATGGTCGGTCTCTTCTTGCTACGTAGGTGGAAACAGGTGGACGTGTGTAAGGTGTTACGGAGGAGTCCCGTAATATAAAGCTATTACATATTAGAACCTATAGTTTTTTATTAGCCAGTTCTTTAGTTTAGGGATAAAAAACACGCGTAAGCCACTCTAAGCTAATCTTTAAGTTATTATATCCGTTTTTAGAATGTCCATAATGCTATCTAGGAGTTAGGTATGTAGTCTAGTTGCTTTAGTAAGTTAAAGCTAGCCAGATTATAAGTGGTAGTAGCAACCTACTATCAGCACTAACATACTTAATAGCAGTTACCATTGTCCGCTTAACACCCGCACCTCTATAGTCTTATATATTGTCCTTACCTATAAGGACTTTAACAGAGCCTAGCATGCTTAATAGGACTCCCGTCTTATCCATATTGTAACAATTTTCTAGCAAAATAGCTAGCTCTTGTAGTACTTTGCTAACTACTTTAAACCACTCTATGACCTTATTATATATATAACTATTATAGCGTTTCCAGTCAATAGCCTTAACTCACCTCGCTTTAAGTTCTAGATAGCATTTCTTAAAGGCCTAAGGCCAGTTCTTACCTAGAGGCTTAATTAGTATATCTATGGACCAATAGTAGGTAACACTAAAGGCTAGCAAACATATAAACTTAATTCATATAGGGTGCCCAAGATTAGCCATTAGTAATAAGAACTTAATAATAGCTTTCTCTTCCTCTGGGGTAAGGTATTGCTAGCTTTAGGCTAGTTCCTCTCTCAAGCATCGTCCGTAATTACAATAGTGAAGTGTAGAGAGTAAAATATCGCCCTATTTTGCTAAGGCAGTATATATCCTAAGTACATCTAGAGGGAGGCCTTACGCCAGCACCTAGCTGGCTTAGTCTATAATAGCAAATATAGTAATAATAGTAGGACAGGAACGAACGGCTCTACTAGACACAGTACGCAATAATAAACGCGTATAGAGAAATCTAAAAATAGGCAGTATATAATAGTTATAGATACTTCTAGAACAGCGCCACACTTTATATTAGTTCAGCTTGGCATTAAATACATTACAGTTACCTAAATATATAGTACCGCACTATATAAGCGCGCTAAACCCTTATGCCAAGATATACTACAGACCCCTTCACACGGATTAATCTGGAGTGCATATTTTTATAGGCTGAGTGTCTTTAAAACTTAGAGTTATCTTCTTTCTTAATAGAACTGTCTTTCTAATACTCCGAAATTTGAAGATATGTTAATGGCTGTAGTGGAGTAGGGATATAAAGCTAATGTAGTTCTAGATACCGTGAACAGAACGATTAATAGCATAACTAAGACCGTTATAATTTTCTTACTATAGACTAGTTTCTAAAGGAGAAATGGCCAAAGAAAAATAATATATAGGCTATAACTTAATAGACCCCTAAGGGAAAGAACTAAGACGCCTAAATAATGGGTTTATCTCAGCGCGGGGGGTTTCTCGACCCATAGGGAGGGATGTTAAGTAGAAAGATATATATTCTAGAACGCGGTTATTTTATTTTATTATATCTAATATAAAGTACCTATAATTTGTCTTTTTATAGGGTGCGTTTCTCAACCTAGGGACGGATGTTACTAAATTTTATACTGCATAATTTAGAACTTAATTCGCTATTAAATAATTAATATATCCATACAGGTAGTGTATATTTCAATTTTACCCTTTAGTAATACAGGCGGGCTTATAAATATTAGCCAATTCTAAACCTAGTATAATATATAGAGACTTCCTCTAACCAGATCTTTAGGGAGAGTAACTTCTATTCTACACTACAAGTCGTTCCCTTTAAAAGATTTGTAATACCGCTATGGCAAAACCCCCCAGCGGTGCAATTCTGGACTACCATTAATTTAGTAGTAGGTACCATTATTAAATAATACTTCTTTAAGAAGACGTCCTCTAGCATTACCACCGCTACCATCTAGCGTTTATATATTATAAATCCCCTTAAGAGTATCTAATAATAAAGACTGATCCGTTCTATAGATAAAGACATTTCTAAAGAAAATTTTACCAAGTATCTGATTAAGCAGGGTGACATAACCATTCTCCTGGTATATTAGCAGTAAAGTACTACTAGAATAGGCAGATAATATTGGACTTCCCACTGTCTAATTAGGCTGCGATTAACTATCTTTATATATAAGATTAGTAGATAGAAGAATACCATCATTATAAGTATTAGGAGGAAGAAGATATATTATAAACAGATCTTTAAATTTAGGGGTCCGTAGCACTTGTAATAAGTTTAGTTAAATATTAGAGTTCTCAAAATAAGCATTTCTCACCATATCCTTAAGGAAATCCAGGAAATCCTTTAAATACTCCACTGGTAGCGAGAACCAGTAATCTCTCCACCTATATATGCGCGGATGCGGATTATAAAAACTAAACAGCAATGTAAAATATCTAAGCTATATATAATATGGCTGTTAGTATTAATAAGGTGGCGTTATAAGATACTATAGGGAAGACTGCCTTAGAATAAGTTTATAGTACTGCTATAAAAGAGCCTAAAGGGAATGCGTAGAATTTATATAGGCAATATTAGACTAAATATACAATATAGTTTACTGTTCTATGTTCCTGGTAATTTTATTAGCTTTTCTATTTTCAGTCTTTAAGTTATTTAATAGATATAGTAAGCATAAAAAGTACCCTATTTACTCTTAAGGGGCTATATTATATCTAATATAGGATTAATAGGGACATTGTTCAGAATTAGTTATATAGGGTACTGGATTTGTGACCCCGCTTGCCTATAAATAAAATATACACATACTAAATATCTCTCTACTTCCATTGGACTAACCCTCCACGTAAGAATTGTTAGGTATTCATTCTAATTGCTACTTAGATATGCCTCTACCTTAAGTATAATACGCTTATAAGTGCCAGTATCTCTACGCCTTCCCTACTACGTTTTATTTATAATCCCCCTTTTTCTTTTAAGAGACACTACCTCCTTTTTTAGCTTCTAGTTGGCCTTTTCTAGTATCTCGATTTTGCTTTTAGTTATCTACAGATAGCTTATCTATATAGCGATAGCGTGACCAGAATTGCTGCTATTAAACATATTGCTAGTAATATCTAAGACAGTAAGTCCTAACCTAACTATAATATATTTGTATACTTACAGTGACTTCTAGGTTGTAACGCTGAGTTAATCTCTCTCGCACTTTAATTTGGAGCCTTAGTAGTTCTAGTTTTAGCTTTAGCTCTGTTGCTCTATTAATAAGGCCTCTTACTACTATAACATGGGAAGCATTTCTTATCTTTGAAAGCGCCTTTCCCCTAATAAACACGCCCTTTACTCTAGATCTCTCTATATGTCTTTCTCCATTACTTATTGTTTTACTATTACTTATATCAATTATTCTTTTTACAACCTTTATTATTAATATTTAATTAGCTGACTTTAGGACGGAATATATGCTGTGGATTACTTAAGAAGTGTTTTATATAGACTCCTAGTAAGGGGATGTAAGGTCCTTTTATGTTCTCCTCCCTACCTATACACTAGGCTAGACAGATCCTTGAACCCCACTGGTGGTATAATTAATCCCTATTGCCATCCTACAGCCTAGATTAACTTAAAACATATAGGTTATAACGTATAAGCTTACTCCACCTCTATAAGAGTAAGGCATTATATAGAAGAGGCTGTCATTACTTTTTTTTTAATATACTAGACTGTATCTCACATACAGCTAAGCCTACTTTATTAATGTCCTAAGATTTAGTTGGATAGGATCTTAATCTATATATCTTAGACCGCAGCTTTCTATACTATAGCTAAGACGTTTATAGATTTATCTGCAATGGTTAAAGGGACTTAAAGCGTCACCACAAAGCCATTATTAAACGCCACCTTACTTAGCTACCTCCAAGAGTAACAGAGCACTAAATTGTAATAGGTGCGAAGAATCCTAGCACTTTATACTTAGAGCTGCTTCTAGTGACTTTGGTTATATATTAAGACTACTTATAATCCAATAAGCAATAGTAGCTAAGCACTACTCACAAAGCTAGAGACTGGTACGTCAGTTTTTCCGCAATATATTTTAGTTAGGTATTTATATTTAGTAACAGCTCAGCTAATAATTACCCCTAGCAATGCCTCCTTTAATTTAAACAGCCACCTTTAGATTTAGTTAAGTAGCCTACACTTTTAGGCGTAGATAGTATACTAAGCAAGGAGTACTTATAGCTAACAGATATTACACGCTAGCTTCAGGGTAAAGGGGCCGCTGATATACTTCGCCTCGTTTAGGTAATATTAATCTCCCTTTCTAAACTTGGCCTTAGCTCTGCTAAGTAGTAGAGGAAATATTATAAAGGTGGCATTTGCCTTACCTCTAAATATCCTTAGATTAAGCTACCTTTCCTTTAAATACCAAGCCTTACTAAAATATAGTTCTTTTCTATACTCGTTAAATAAATCCTATTATATATAATGCCTTAAACAAACCTAAATTGGATTGCTAATAATTCTTATAGGTCTATAAGAAGAGCTTAGGAGACGATCTGTGTATATACTAATATTGATAAACTAAGCCGGAGTGACAATGACGGATTATTAGGTGACGATGGAGAACTTAGGATTTGGCATAATTTAGCAGGCAAGACTCTATAAGTGCAATACTATATAGAAGAATAAAGTAGAAATTTAATAAGAAATTGTAGAACGCCTATAGAACGCCTAGCAGTCTGTCTACGTTCTAAAACCTACACTTTTATCTCTCTTAGCTTGACCTCTTCTAAGCTCTATACAATTTACAATAATCTCTTAAGTTTCTTAACACAGGCAAAAGATTTTATTTACTATATTACTAATAAAGGGCAACTAATATATAATAATAACCCTAAACTCTATAAGTTTCTTTCTAAGCTTAAACACTTATATCCTAAGCAAGTACCAATCATGTTCAAGGTTAGTAGGCTTATAGATTTATATATTAAAGAGTTAAAGAATAATATCTAGTGTATACTCTTTAGCGCTTATTCCATCTATTGCAATCTATTAAGTGGGATTATATACCTCTACTAGTGTGGTGGAAAAGGGTTAGGAGGAAGCGTGGTAGGACTTCTACTTATCGCCAAATTTATAGGGCTTCTCCTATGGGAATTTCTCCGGTTCTTTAAGATTGAAGTTATTTTCATTTTTATATATCTACTATTAGTACTTTCTCAGCACCTGCTTTATGCCTGTACTTGCTAGAATAGTTTTCCAATTACTACTATTTTCTTTTAAAGAAGCTTTTTAAATTAGGGTTTAAAAAACATATCTGCTAATCCCTTTTATAAGTAACTTAAAAATCAATTTACCCTCTATTAAGAGTTCTAATGCTATATAATTAGTTAGATAAGAAGTCTATTAGGAGGCATAACTGTTACCATTAATGGAAGTACTTTCTCTATTATCTCTATCTTCTAGTTCTCAGCCAAAATATAGCTGTCTTTTAATTATATCTAAGCTTTTTATAACATAATTATAATGCTATTACTCTATGTCACAAAGCTTCCGGATTTCTATACATAAAGATTAATAAGAATATATATCAATCTCACTTTCCTAGAGTACACTTTTATTTGAAGAAGTTGTGTTAAAGCTATAAAAATAATTTGCCAATCCCAAAACTAAAGCTCTACTTACTTATCCTTTATTTCTAGTAATCTATACCCTTTTTGCTGACAACCCTATACTAAGCTAAGTAATTTGGCAGTATTAATCTAGCTCTCGTTAACATTAATATAAAGAAGCTTATATAAACACCACACACTTTAGCGGCTAGAGAAGTTTACATAAATTCGTCAACCGGAATTATATAAGTTACTCTAAGATTAATGTTTCTGCCTAAATCCATATAACGTGGGTAAAAGCAATACTACTTTCCAAGCGCTGTGCTATGGTTTCTAAGGCATGCAGTATAAGCAAGGGGTCAGGAAATAAAGCCACGGCGTATTTAGCCGGCTTTGCCGTAACTAAGAAGAAGTCTAGGAATATAGTTCCTACTCTATCTAGAACTGGATAAGGGGCTCTATGTACTAGTATTTAGGGGTAGCCCTAACATTTTATTACCGCTTAAAGCTAATAATCCAACTAAGCTAAGTTTTACACTCAGAATTAAATAGGGGACTTATTTAATATTATAAGAAGCTTATATATTCTATATAACCTTATCTTCATAACTCTCTTAAATATAGTATATACTTATATTTAGCAAATCGATCCAAAAGGCCTGTATAACTCCAAGCAGTCTCGGAAATCTTATTGTTTCCCTTAAAACGGATATAAAATCTCTTCTATAGGTCTATAAGCATCTTTCCTATACTAGGAGAATACCTAGATTTCTATAATAAGTATAAATCTATAACCTCTTTTTATAAGTTCTTTTCAAACACTTCAATTTCTAGGTACTAATACCCCCTAATAATCTCTAATATATTAAACCAATCTGCCTACATCTGCTTTCACTCTAATATAACCTTATTAACTAGGGCTATTAAGTTATACTAATTACTGTATTATAGCATCTCATTATTATCCAAAGTTATTAGTTACCTCCTAGTTTGAGAAGACCTTTAATATTAGGTAGACTGTATTTTATATATACAATAATCCACCCTATTATCAATAATGATTATATCTACTATCTATTAGTTTACTTAGAGTCCATATCTCCTCTGTTTTTAACTTTATGTACTAGCTAAGGATCTTTCTAGGTTCTAATTTTTGTTATCTAATACTCCTTAGGGGCTCCTGGGACTTATCTAGCCGCTTCCTTAGTTGTTTATCTGGCTGCTTATCTAGTTAGCTGTCTAGATATTGGTCTAGCTGCTTCTTTAGCGGCTTATCTAACTACCTTTCTAATTGGATTTCCACATCGGCAAAATATGGTACCCTTTCAATGGCCTCAATGGTTGGTGGTTGACGCAATTGGCGCGCAGTTGAGGTCATTTGGCAACTCGACCAACTAGCCTATGTCGTGTTTTTTTGACACGCAGCCTGCGCGCAACCTGCCAGTAATCTGCGCATTTGGCAACCATAATTATATTTACCTCTTTTATACTAATAACATATTTTAAATAAATAAAAGCTACTTTAAAGCTATTTATAAGGCTAGTAAAATAAATAATATTATTTTAGATAATTTAATATAATATAGCGATGGTTCTCTTCTACCTATCTACCTATTGACTTACCTACCTGCCTATATCGCCTACCTGTCTGCATTGCCTACCTGTTTGCATCTGCCTACCTGTCTATATCTACCTACCCGTTAGCATCTGCCTACCTGTCTATATCTGCTTGCCTGTCTGTATCTGCTTACCTGTCTGCATTACCTACCTGTCTGCATTGCCTACCTGTCTGCATCGCCTACCTATTTGCATCTGCCTACCTGTCTATATCTGCCTACCCGTCAGCATCTGCCTACCTGTCTGCATCTGCTTGCCTGTCTGCATCTGCT
>Ga0307507_10000862_pt1 | contig 67426 bp, 29 predicted proteins | sample 7_EM_MG_FD_207223 | JGI IMG/M metagenome (GOLD analysis project Ga0307507, IMG submission 207223) | Populus trichocarpa ectomycorrhiza microbial communities from riparian zone in the Pacific Northwest, United States - 7_EM | ecosystem: Host-associated > Plants > Roots > Unclassified | place... | reverse complement strand
CAAGTCTCATCACGTGATATCATTGCGGGCTTGTTTTCCAACACCCTCCCTCAAGCTCAGTCAACGATACCGCTATATACACTGTATATAGGGGTGTAGGATTTCTTAATAAGGGTTGCTAAAGCTCCTCTAAGGTAGAATAAGTGTTTGATAAGGAGTTACGCCCTCCCTAGCGTCTAGAGACAGCGCCTGCTCAGTAAAACGTCTCTTAAAATTTTAGCAGCACCTCCCCATAGGTGTTCTACATTGCCCATAGAGCTCTAGAGGCCCTATAGCCTCACCCTATATCTCTCCTAAAGTATGTCCATCCTTCCTACCAGTATAAGCCCTCCCTAATGTCGTGGCCGTTAGATTCAGGTGATAGGTTTAAGTGGTAGGTTAGTAAATTAAGGTTGAGTTTTATTGCTCGTTTTAAGGCCTTAAGGCATTATTTAGCGCACTTTCCAAGGATCTACTAATTGTGTACTGATTTCCTATTAAGGCCTAGTGTAGTTAATTAAGTCTCTGCACTATCTAAAGGTGTTTAAAAAAGGCATAGAACTAAGGACCTGTAAGAGGCTTAGTAAGGCCGTCGGCCACTATATTAATTAAAGCAACGTATACAAGGTTAATCCTATTACTATTTATCTTATCTCTTATATAGTAAAACTGGATATCAATATGCTTTATTTAATTATATTAAACTAGATTTTCAGCCAATGCTTTTGTAGCTCAGTTATTGGTTTTAATTAAGATCCTAGCGAACTACTTGCTCTGGTCTAGTACACCTAGTTTAGTAAGTAAAAGTTAAAGCCACATAGCCTCTTTTACTGCAGCCATTAGAGCTGTGTACTCTAATTAATATGTTAATAGTAAAACAGTAGCTTATAGCTTTAATTTCCATAAGATTAGTCCTCCGTTTAATATAAATACAAAGCCCAATATAAAGCATCTTATGGTTTTGTCTTATCCCTAGTTGGCGTCACTAAAGCCAATTAGTATAAGGTCTAGGTTCTCATTACCTCCGTAGGTAATTCCTCTATTAAGCAAGCCGGCTAGGTATTAAAGAATAAGTCTTACGGCCGTTATATAGGTAGAGGCAGGATTATAGGCGAAACGGCTCACCATTAACACCGCAAAGGCAATATCTAGCCTTGTTTCTATTATAGGAAACATAACTAAACCAACTATACTCTAGTATCTTCTAACGTTATCCTTACTGGTAGTTTCTTAATTAGCTATAAGCTTAATTAAGTACTTTATAGGTATTAGTAAGGTATTAGCCTTTTATAATCCGAAACGTTTAAGAGCTTTAATAAGGTAGGCTTGCTATAAGAGTGTAATCTTCTTCTTCGTTCAATCTCTTATAACTATTATGCCTAAGTAAAAGCTTATTGGCCTAAGATCTATCATTTAGAAGGCTGCTTTAAGCTCTACTTTTGCCTAATTAACTGTCGCTATATCCTTATGGATAATCTTAGTATCGTTAATATAGGCAGAAATAATTAAACCTTTCTATCCTTTACTGGTGGTGAATATACTGTAATCCGCGTATAGATGGTAAAGTCCAAGTTTTTCTAGTAGAAACTTTAAGAGCGTCTTATACCAGATTTAAGGTAACTGTTTTAGTCCGTAGAGGGCCTTCTTAAGGCGGCAGACTTTACCGGCTTCTTTATAGCCTTTTAGCATAATAACGTAGAGTTCTTAATTAATTAGTCCATAGAGAAAGGTGGTTTTAACATCTATCTATTTAATTTTAAGGTTGTGGTAGGCAGCAATCGCGAATAGAGCCCTAAAAGCTATAGGTTTTACTACCGCAGTAAAGGTCTAGTCGTAGTTAACACCGTACTGCTGTAGATATCCCTTAATAACCTATCTAGCCTTATAGCGGAGGACCTCGCCGTCCTTTCCCTTTTTAACTTTAAACACCTATTTACTAGCAGGAGGCTTATAAGGAGGCTTAAGGGAGGCAAGGTCAATAAGTTCCCACATCTAGTTCTTAATTAGAGACCCTACCTCCTCTATTATTACTTTTATCCATTCTTTACTATTTGGGCCGTTGATTGCTTAGTTATACATATAAGGCTTATCTTCATTGATTGAGGTAGTAGATGTGTACGTTTTAAGATTAGGTGAGCCAGTATATTAAATATAGCCGGCTAGTAGAGCTATAGAATTAACCGCGTCGCGATTGTTTAAGTAAGGGTTTTAAGGTATAGATTAAGGAGGAAAGGTAGATAGAAAGGCTATTAGTTCGTCGCCTATTTTGTCATCCTAGTTGCTTAGTAGCTTATTAATATTGTTAGCCCATTAGTTAAGGCTTTGGTCTATACCTATAAGGCTTATAAGGAAGATAGTAGGGTTGCTTAGTAGGTTAACTCTTAATGTCTAGCGGCCTAATTGAGTAGTGGTTATAGTAAGGTTTTTAGGTAGAGACTTAAGCCTTAGGGTAAGCTATCGCGACCTTTCTTCTAATTAATTCTTTATTATCTTTTTCTTAATAGAGGCTTCGGCTAAGAAGTAGTAATGTCTTCCCTCCCTTGCTTATTAGATAAGTTAACAGATTCTTCCATAAATATAGTAGTAGTTTTTAAGTTAATATCGCCTTTATAGATTTTAACGTCTTTAAGATACTTAATCTTCTGTTCATCTGGTAGCCAAATGTAATAGATTATCTTGCCGTTATAGCTAATTAGAATACCCTTTTTTGCTTAAAAAGCGAACCTAGCTGATTTTACGCGATCTTTTTTAGCTATAAGGGAGTAGACGGTAGATCCTAGAGCCCTTAGATAGTATACTAATAGAGGTTTACCCTTAAGCTTTTTATAAGGTAATATACCATTAAGAAGAGCTCTTATAGGGCGTCTGTTTTTAATATATATAGCTATAAAGAGTACGTCGGGCTATAGAAAGTCTAGTATATTGCCAGTGAGGATTATTAAGTGGGTAATCTTAGTGGAGGTTCACTACAAGCGCGCTACTACTCCGTTCTCTTCCTAAGCGTATAAGGCGGCAGGTTTAAATTCTATACCTAGATTATCCATCTAGGTGGTTACTTTCTTGCTACGGAGCTCTGCTCCGTAGTTAGTACAAATTCTAGTAATTTTAAGGTTAAATTTAGTGTGGATCTAATTATAGTACCTCTATAAAGTACTAAACCACTCATCCTTTATATAGGCGGTGTAGACTATAGTAAACCTTATATAGTTATTGGTAAAAGATACGTAGTATCTTTTACCTTTAAAGCTAATGGGGGTAATAGGTCCCACTAGATCTATATAGACAAATTAAAATAGTTATATAGCTTGTTCCTAGGGCGTTCTATTATACCTCTTTCTAGCTTTAGATTAAGCGCAGGGCTTACAGTATTTATTACTAATATTATTAAACTTAATACCAAGTTTACTTAGGTGGTGTTTAAGGTTACTATAGTTAAGGTAGCCAAATTAGTAATACCAAATAGGTAGGCTTTTATTATTTTTAATTATCTAGAGGATCGATTCTAATAAGTAGCTATACTACCAAATTAGATAGAATTATTAAACTTTAGGTGCGTATCCTATTACCTTATTATTATATTTAAGTTCATAAGTCTCGTTATTAAAGAAAACGCCTATTTCCTTAAGTCAGCTTCTAGATAGTAGGTTTACTGGTAAATGTAATATATAAAGAACATCGTGTAGAGTAAGCGTACTTCCATAACTTTTATTAGGGAGTGCGGTTTGTATAGAGATAGATCCTTTACCTACTAATTAAGCTTTATAGAGACCAATTATATCTAATAAGGTATTATTACTAACGTAGTTAAAGAGAAGTTTATAATTCTTACAGCAGTGGACGGTAGTAGTAGTATTATAAATAAAGTCGTACCTGCTTAGTTAGGCTTGTACTACTGCTACTACAAGCTCACGTTATGGATTTGCTTTATTTTTAACTTAATTAGAGTGTTTATTAAGCTAAATAGGCGGCCTAGTCCTCTGCTTCTTCCTTACACAGATTCTATTACCAATTCTCTATAGTGCGTTTTCTAGGTTTCTTTCCCAGCAGTCTTCTTTAGAATGCATAGTTCTATTATACTTTACGCAGTTAGGGTGCTTGCACGTTCCTACTAGTATAATATTTCTCTTTATAGACGTTCCGTTATTTAAACGTGCTACTAGTGTAGTAGAAGCTTCTTAATTAAGCTTGCTATTAAAGACAATAAGTTCCTTACCTAAGGCTTATAGGTTGGTATTTTTCTGCGTCCAATTTGTTTGTTAAGTTGTTTTAAATTAAGCATAGTTGGTAGAGCTAACTCTGTGCAGAAGGGCCGCTTAGGCAAGGATTTTATAGTTAATAGGTTAGTCCATTTTAATAAAGCAATTAAGGTTTAATATAATATAGAAGACAAACTCCTTTATATTCTTAAAATCTTAAATATGTTTAGTAAAGAAGGTGGTTATAATATTGGTAATAGCTGCTGGATTAAAATCCTTAAAGCGTTCTTTTAGAGCCTTCTATTTCTTAAGCGCTTGTCCAGTGTTTAATATAAATGGCTTATAGATATCGCTAACGTTTTGGTTAATAAAACTGGCTATATAGGCCAGCTGTTCCTTATATTTCTTCTGTTCTTTTACTAAGTTAGCTAGCTTAATTTTTAGCTGTTTAACAGTAAAGCCTAAGTCCACCCATTTCTCTTTAATTAACTTAATTGTAGGAAGAAGCCGTAGTGGGTTATTAAGAACCCACTCAATATTTTTAGATTGGAGGTGGTTTTGTATATTAATACTAAACATTAGCTAGTCTTCCCGTCTAACAAGCTTTTAGATAAAGGCTTAGGCGGTACATTTATTGCTTATATTAATAATATTACGGACAGCTTAAGTACGATGTTACGACTACTTAGGGAAGAGTCGGAGGAAGCTAGTTAGTTAATATAGGCATAGTCCAGGATGGATCCGGTGGAGCCATATAACGAGGAATGGTAGCCAAGTCATATAACATGCTATGTGAGGAACGCAGAGAACGTAGTAAACGTACATACCTTACGTACAACACGTACCTTACGGAGCGAAGGGATTTCTTAGGCGTATGGTTATATATTTAAAGGACCACAGTCCCTACCCAGATAGTTCTCTCTTTGTAGTAAATCTCAGAATACAATTAGAGTTAATCTGTTAGGCAACTACTCCACTAGTTATTATTACGTTGTTAATTTATTCTTACCTATATACCTAGCCTAATAATAGGACCCACCGTAGTTTCTGCTACAAGGTTCCGTTACACATTCACTACTAAGGTTACGGTATTAAACAAGATCGAACAACATGCCACCCAAAGCACCAGTTACAACGACGTTGACGGCAGCCACGACCTTAGGGTTAGGAGATACTAGTATAGCGGACACAGATTCTTAAGTGGTTACACAAGGTTAGTTATAGGAAATAGTTAATCACTTACAGGATAATAGTAGGCTACTTAAAGAATGTATTAATAGAATTAGAGCAGTAAAGGTTAAGTTACCTTTAATTAAACAATTCTTAGAAGAGAAGTTAAAGCTTAAAGGGTTTCTTACGCAGATGCATTTTAAAGTTATGTAGGAAGGAGCGAAGTTAGCAACACCTATGGACCAGGTAGCGTATGCAGAACTATTCTTATTAGGAAGAGCTCTAGAGTGGTTTAAGCCTTACCTCACAGAGATACAAGTAAATGGTATAACGACTACTAACCTAGACGTACGGTATGTGTTTATAAGTTGAAACGGATTTATAAAATAGTTAACGCAAATATTTAGAGACCCTAAAGCAACCACAATAGCGGAACGGAAACTTCAGAACTTAGTATAACGCACTTCAGCAATTAAGTATACAACGCAGTTTTAAACACTAGCCACATAGGTTAAGTGGAATGATAGGGCGCTTATAGCATAGTATAAGTAAGGACTTAAGGCTAAAGTCCAGGACGCAATTATCCTAATAGAAGATGCAGACACTCTAAGAGAGTTAATAAACCAGTTAATAAAGATTAATAATAGAATCTATTAAAGGGAACAAGCTAAAAAAGGGCAAGACAGAGTTCTATAGTTATATAAGGCGCAGAGCACGCAACAATAGACACAGAGTTAAAAACTATAAAATGGCGCAGAGCTAATAGACCTAAGTGGTACCAAAGAAACCTAAAGGTGGAAAAAGAAACTATAAAAACCTAGAGGTTAAGGATCTAGTAATTAAAGGACCTAGGAGTAAAGGCCAAACCAGGGATCTTAGCAGTAGAAGACGTTTAGGCAGACTCCACAATAAGAAAAATAGTTTAAAGATAGAGCTTATATAAATTATAAAAAACAAGGTTATTTTACCAGAGACTATAGAGGTGGTTAAAGTAATTACGCAGTAAAGGGAACTAGGCCAGCAGACGGCATATATATATAGAGGGATAATAGTGCACTATAAGGAATAAAAGAGTGTTTAATTAATAGTTTTGCGTTTTGTTATAATAACGCATACCAAATTTATAAGGACGCTAAGTACGGCGCAAGCTATTAGCTATAGAAGCTATTATTATCTAAGTTTAGAGGAACTAACAAACTAGCTTATAGATTAGACATTAAAGACAATGAATTTAATATAGGTGAAGCAGCTACCAACAATAAGGCAATAAAGGCAGCTTACTAGAAGCATGCAAACCTTAAAGAAGTTAAAACGGAAGCAGAGACTAAGACTATCACAGAACAAGGTTTAGTAACGGGTATTATAACACCATTAGATACAATTTCCATCGCTTTATAAAACGATAGGAGTAATGTTTAGAAGAAATTAAGTAAGTAGATAACTACTAGTGCTAGCTCATCACTTAATAAAGGTAAAAGGCCACAGGCTTAAGATTCTTAAGAAGAGATACAAGAAGCTTAAGATTCTTAAGATAAGATAAGACACACCTAAGAACCCATAACAGATAAAAACCGATGGGAAAGGGCAGCTACTCAGTTTATAGACAAACGAATAAGTATAGAACGCAAGTTTAAGAACTACAAGTTTAGGGAATAAATAAGAATGTTAGCAATCCCAGGTAAACGTAGTATTTAGCCTAAAGATTAAACAGTTAATACCCGGATTAAGAAGCAAGGTAACTACAAAGATCTAGCTATAAGACGCAGAAAACAAGAAACTATAGATAAATTTAAAACAAGAATTATCGCATAGCAAGAGCAAAAGCTAGATAAGAGGTTAGCTATACCAGGACATATAAGGGACAGAGCACCTATATAAAGAGTTACTAATAGGCCAAGTGCAGGGACACCTAGGGTAAAATGGTTAGACGAACTAGAACAAGAAAAGGATCTAAATATTCTAACTAGGTTCAAAGAAAGACATACTAAAGGATATTATAATGCAGCAATAACAAGGTACTTTCTTATAGATAGACCATATACGCTAAACCAGTTGTATGGAAAGTGGTATAGGCAACGACATAACGACAAATAGGAAGATTTTTATATATAGCTAGACGAAAAAGTTGTCTAAAACTAACCTATTACGGAAAAACGCATAAGTTATATTAAAGGGGCATTAATTATAATGTTAAGGAACCTAGAAGAAGGATCTAGGAACTAGAGAAGTAAACAATAAATCTTAGTACCCACAGTAGAGATACTAGTGGTTAGGTCGACCAGGTATAGGTTTAAACTTAAAAATAAAGATAAACTAAGAGTTAACCCAAATCACCTAGCGTATTACACACTATTGTGGATAGCTTATATAGATAACACCTATAACATGCATAGAGCACTAAAAGATAAGAACCGGAAGTACCCAGTAAGGATATATTAGGCATTAGAAGAAAAGCGGTTTAGAAATACTAAGTATATATATAGATGGCACCCAGTAGAAGTATAAGGTTAAGGAGACTTAACACTTTAACCAGGAAGATTCCTTACGGAAGAATGCCTAGATAGATAATAGTAGTGGGAGTACCCAAAGAACACTTATCCATAGCATATAGAGGAAAAGAAATAAACTAAGTATTGGCTAAGGTTAGACTAAGTACAAACAGGATCTAGCAGCTAACAGTTAGGAAAAGGGGAGGCGTATAGGACTAGAGGGAACTAGTGTTAGAGCCTTAAACCCTTAAAGGAATTTAAGGACAACACCTAAATTTATAAGTTAAATGGCAAGATCAGCAGTTTAAAGCGTTGGTAGATAGTAGAGTAATTAGAAACCACATATTACCAAAGGCAGTAGAAAGGATGGGGTTACTATATAGACAGAAGAAACACCCGTATCCACTTATAACAATTTTAGGAGATTAGATAGCCTATAGAGGAGGTATTATTAATCTTAAAATAGGACCTATTTAGTTAACTATTAAAGGAAGATAGGTTAGAATGTCTTTTAATATTCTACCGTTAAGACAGGATAAGGTAATACTAGGAATGCCTTAGTTATAGGAGTATAATCTAAAAATCGATTAGGTTACAGGTTAGGTTAATATTAGGGATACTTAACAACGTAGGATATGACAGCAAACCAAGTTGGTATAGTACTAAGTTGGAGCGACGTATAAAGAGACTGAGCGAGGCTTAAGTTATATACCAAAGAGATACCATAAGTATAGTAAAAAGTTATGGTTACTAGAAAGTGAAAAGCTATTAAAGCATATAGCATGGGACCACGAGATAGAATTAGAAGAGGGAATAAGTCTAAAGTTCTTTCTAATCTATAAGCTTACTGAAACAGAGTTAGTAGCGCTTAAGGAGTTTATCCAGGAGAACTTACGCAAGGGATATATTAGACTATTATAGTCATTAGCAGAATATCCAGTATTATTTATCCCAAAGAAAACCCGAAAACTTAGGATGTGCATAGACTATAGATAGTTAAACAGCATTATTAGGAAGGATAGGTATCCTTTACCCTTAATTAGCGAAATCTAAGACAGGATAGGCAACGCAAAGATCTTTATAAAGATAGATTTGAGGTAGGCATACTATTAGATTAGGATTAAGGAAGGCGATAAATAAAAGGCAGCCTTTAGGTCAAAAGAAGGACTATATAAGCCATTAGTTATACAATTCAGGCTCATAAACACACTAGTAATATTCTAGAAGCAAATTAATAGTGTATTAGGAGAACACCTAGATAAGTTTGTTATGGTATATCTTAACAATATTATTATCTACTTAGTAAATAAGGAAGAACATAGAGAACACATTAAATGGGTCTTAAAGAGACCATAAGAGAAATAGATGCTAGTAGTAATTAAGAAATACAAGTTCTTTACAAGGAAGACCAATTTTATAGGATTTATTATTGAACTAGGAAAGATTAGTATGGACCTAAAGAAAATCAAAGCCATAGTAAGTTAGCAAGAACCAGAGAACGTTATATAGTTAAGGTCGTTTCTAGGGTTTTGTAACTACTATAGGAGGTTTATAGCATAATGGTTAAAAAGTATTAAGCCGTTTACAAGGCTAACAAAGAAGGAGGAACTGTAGGTTTAGGGTAAGAAGTAGAAGAAGCTATTCCAAGAACTTAAAGAGTTATTTACCTAAGAACTAGTCCTCAAAATCTATCAACTAAAGTTAGAAACGGTTATTAAGACAGACGTATTAGACTTTACACTAGGAGTATACTTACTACAGAAGCACCAGGACGCATGGCATCCAGTAGCATACTATAGTTGGAAAATAACACCACTAGAGTTAAACTACAACATCTACAACAAGGAGTTATTAGGTATAGTAGCAGCACTTAAAAAATAGAGAGCATTCTTATAAGGTACAGAGAAACCATTTATAGTTAAGACAGACTATAAGAACCTTACAGGATTCCTAATAACGAAGGAACTCAACCAAAGACAGGTTAGATGGGCGGAGATACTTACAGAATACCATTTCAAGATTTAGTATACTAAGGGTACAGATAATACACGAGCAGATGCTCTAAGTAGAAAAGCTAAACTATAAAATAACAAAAAGCTATTAGGAGCTTTATTGCGGAGGGATTAAGACGGATTAATTAGGTACAATTATTTAAAGGTTACAGCAACTAAAGAAAGTTAAATCCATAAATTACTAAAGAGCAATTAAATATAGAAGATCTAAGAAGTATAGGCAGAGGATCTAGACTTAGAGTAATATAAAAACAGAGAAGCCATATATATACCTAAGTCTATTACAGAGGAGTTTGTTAAGGAATTCCACAAGGGAATAATATAAGGACATAACGGAGCTATAGGCTTAGTGTTAAGACTTTAAGAGGAGTATATTATTTAAGGAATCTGGGGACTAGCAAGATAAGTTATAAAGGAATATCCAAATTGCCAAAGGAACAAACCGATGAGGCATAAGCTATATAGAGGGCTATAACCTGTTAAGACACCAGGAAGACCATAGGAGGTTATATTATAGGACTTTATTATTAAGTTACCAAAGTTAAGAGATCCTATTACAGGACAAGATTATAACGCAATTTTAGTAATAGTGGATAAGCTAACAAAGTGGGGATACTTTATAGCGTATATAGAAGGGATATCAGCAGAGGATATTGCTAGAATCTATATAAAGAAAGTATTTATAAGATATGGAGTACTAGACAAGATTATATTAGATAGAGATCCAAGATTTATAGCAGCATTTTAGAAAGTATTTCTGGTAGAATAAGGAGTTCGCGCAGTAACCTCTACAGCGTATTATCCGTAGACGGACGGATAAACAGAAAGACTAAACTAGACACTAGAACAGTATCTAAGGTATTATATTAATTATATATAGAACAATTAGGTATCGTTATTACCAGTTATACAGTTTATATATAATACAACACCATAAGAAGGAATGGGGATATTACTATTCAAGGCGAATTACGGGTACGAGCTAAGAACGTTGTTATTGCCACATTAAGCAAAGAAAACGAGTAGCACAGCTAAACAAAGAATAGAGACGTTAATAAATCTTTATGCAAACCTTAAAGAAACAGCTAAACTAGTATAAGAGCGAATAAAAAAGTACTATAATACTAAGAGATCTGAGGGACCAGATCTTAAGGAGGGAGATAAAGTATAGCTACTATATAAAAATTTTAAAAGTCAACGACTAAGTAAGAAGTTAGACCATATTAGACTAGGACCTTTTAAAATTATAGAAAAAATTTTATTGGTCATATATAAGTTGAACTTACCAGCCAAAATGAAGATCTACCCTATATAATATATTACAATGCTAGAACCAGCACATAGAGATATTAAGCCACTAGTCTATAAGGCAGACACATACAGAGGACAAGAGGAAGACAAATAGTAAGTTTTAAAGATTATTAGTTACAAGAACATAGATAACAAAACATGGTATAAAGTAAAGTAGATAAGCTATAACAAGACTACCTAGAAACCACTAAGCAACCTAGAGAACGCTATGGGAAAGGTAAAGAAGTATCGGAAGAGAGTAGGTTAGGTAATAGTAACAAAGAGGGATTACCAAAAAATAAATCGCCTAAGGGGGACCTAAGAGGAGCAATTACCGAGCTACTTAGAGTTGTTTCCCTTATAGAAGGAGAGCTAGTTCTTTTGTTACCCAGCTTGTTAAAACCCTATTAAATAAGTTTCCACTCCTTGGAATAAACCTTCTTACAAACCTTCTTAAGACAAAGCAGTTAAGCAGACGCCGCAATCTAAGCGTTTAGGGCCTTCTGTTCCGCATCTTAGGAACGTTCTAGCTTAGCTAGGGCAGTAGAGAGCTTACCATCAAGTTTTATAGTGGTAGATTAAACATAAGACCCTATAATAAGTTACTTAGGGAACTTAAAGACTGTTAAAAGTTATAGGACACGCATACTTAGCGTTAGAGGAAAAACGAACGTCACAGAACGATTAAATGTTTGCTTTAGTGCACTCTAAACAAGAGGATGGTTATTAAGATAAAGGATTCACTAACGCAATATAAACCAACCCCTCTTTCGCATAATAAGAATATGGAGACGGCATTATCTCACCTAATAATAGTATAGTAGCGACCGTACAAGCATAACATTGCGCGTATAAAGAAGAAGAAGACGCTTTAGGTATAATAAGTAAGGATATTAACCAGACTAATTAAACGGATATTACACCTCTAGTAGACAACTTAGAGATGTTAGGAATCTTCAAGGACGAAGATAAAGAGGAGGGAGATAGTGTTATAGACAGCTTAAGTATAATATTACAACTACTTAGGGAAGAGTCGGAGGAAGCTAGTTAGTTAATATAGGCACGGTCCAGGATAGATCCGGTGGAGCCATATAATAAGGAATGGTAGCCGAGTTATATAACGTGCTATATAAGGAACGCAGAGAACGTAGTAAATATATGTACCTTATATATAACACGTACCTTACGGAGCGAAGGGATTTCTTAGGCGTATAGTTGTGTATTTAAAGGACCATAGTCCCTACCTAGATAGTTCTCTCTTCGTAGTAAATCTTAGAATACAATTAGAGTTAATCTATTAGGCAACTACTCTACCAGTTATTATTACGTTGTTGATTTGTTCTTACCTATATACCCAGCCCAATAATAGGACCCACCGTAGTTCCTGCTATAAGGTTCCGTTACAAATAAGGCTTATAGGTGGTTTATAGTAGGCAGTTTATAGGCCTTATTATAACAACGTTATTAGATTTATTTCCTTTATAAGGAGTATATATATAGTATAAGTATTAACTTAATATATTCCTTAGCCGGTATAGGCAGTTCTAATAAGCTCTTCTAATCCGCTACTAATATAGTTATTATAAGGCTTTATTCTTAAAACTCTATTATTCTATAATAACAATAGTAAGGTTGTCCACTAAATATAAGGTATCCTCCTAAGCCTCTAGTGCCGCCGTTTGTTATAGGCTATATTAGGCTTGTCCTTAGTAGGGTCCTCTTATTATATTCGGCGTAGAGTCCATTATTGGCAGCTACATAGCCGCTCGTTATAGGTTTTTGGCGTTGTAAGTTGGTTAAACGTTTAATAACTTTTTAACGCCCGTACGGTAATATTGTGATAGCAATTATTGTAAATAATAAAGTAATTAGGTTTAGCTTGTTAGGCGTAAACCCAGGCTCATAACCTGTTAAAATAAGGTTATTGGGGCTAAAACTCTATACATTGCTTATTTTCTATATAGGTGGTTAAAGAGATTTCAAGGAACTTCGACCGGTGGTCGAAGTTCTCTGATTGGTCAGATTCCTGCCAAGAGGTTCTCCCAAGTCTCATCACGTGATATCGTTGCGGGCTTGTTTTCCAACATGTTTGCTCACATCTCAATTATCTGATCTGCAAACATGACCTGGACATGACCTACGTTGTGGGCCCTGGCCACGATTTGGGCAGTCTATCACTTCTCCGGGCATTTTGGAAATTTATGAAAAGATAGGAGTCGAAGAAAATAATTAAAAGAAGCTAATTGAGAAACTGACGAATGTCCAAGAGTTGAGAATATAAGCATTGTGACGTAATTGCAGTTAACTTCGTAAGCGATGGAATTCCAGGATCAGCTACGGGGGTGCCGGAGGACGGCGGTATCACCACTGCTCATTGATTGGAGTCTTACACAGACGCAGCCAACGAGTACCGGCGCGTCTAGTGACGTACCCACCACTGGCAGGAGAGCATTGAAAGGAAAAAGCTTGTTCCGTCTACTCCTCAGACAAGTCTGCGATCCATTTATGACGAAACGAAGCGAGATGCAGTTGCAGCGGCAATAGATGTTCCGCCGTCTGCTTGTCAGATGGTGTGGTGTTCTTGGTCGAACCATGCAATGCTGTCGAATGATGTGGAGTGAGTGGGTAACATCACCAATGCCAGACTTTATCAGCGCAGAATCAATAAAAGGCTAAGATAGAGTTTTCGACTTATGAATACAAGGGCGCCGTCACGTCAGCGATGCTGTTGGGGATACAGGTTGTGCCGCCGACCTAAAGGCTATTGCAAGCAACAACTCCTTCATCGTGGGACAATTCCATTAGCAGAGTAGCATTCAAAATGCCTCGAATTATCCTATCCATCAATGCAGGCTCTTCCTCTGTCAAAGTGTCTGTGTACGAAGCCAATGGCAATTCCGATACTCCGAATCAGCTCGCAGAGGCCCAGGTTGAGGGTCTCACTGCACCACCAACAAGATTAAAGTACGAACGAGGCGATGAGAAGGTCAAAGGCAAAGAACTTGATGGCATTAATACACAGGAAGATGCATTTAGATATGTTTTAGATTATTTGACCAAGGACAATGACCTTCCACAGCTCAACCGGAAAGAGGACATCAAATTTACGTGCCATAGAGTGGTACATGGCGGAGACTATCCCAAAGCACAAATAATTGATGAAGATACGTATCATCATATTGAAACCCTGTCAGATTTGGCTCCATTGTAAGTGATATGCTCTATTTGATGGAATTGGATCAACCCGCTCTTATTCATCTGCTTGAGGATCAATATAAAATACTAGTCGAGCTGTTGTATCGATATTTTGATATTCTACTGGATTCTTAAGAGTTTTTATTTCTATACTCCTGTTATTCTTTCCAAAATTTTACCTACTCAATTACTTTATAAATCTCTTCTCTAAACACTCACTCTTCTCTTTCTAAACCCCCCTATATACTAACTACACTAATAGACACAACGCCCCAGCCCTAACTATCGTTCGTGCCGTCGCATCCCTACTTCCACACGCAAAGAACATTGCCTACTTCGACTCCTCCTTCCACGCCACCATTCCTTTGCATATCCGGACCTACCCCATCGACCAAAAAGTCGCCACGCACAACCAACTGCGCAAATACGGCTTCCACGGCATCTCCTACTCCTTCATCACACGAGCCGTCTCCACTTACCTCCAAAAGCCAGCCTCAGAACTCAACATCATCGCGCTGCACCTGGGCTCCGGCGCGTCCGCCTGCGTAATCAAGGGCGGCAAGAGCCTCGACACCAGCATGGGACTAACACCGCTGGCGGGGCTCCCCGGTGCGACGCGCAGCGGGAGCATCGACCCGAGCCTGATGTTCCACTTCACGCACGAGGCGGGGATGCCGAGCCGGTCCTCGACCGAGGAAATGCACATCACGACGGCGGAGGAGATCTTGAACAAGAAGTCGGGCTGGAAGGCGCTCACCGGCACGACGGACTTTGGCGCGGTTTCGGCGTCCGAGCGGCCTGAGTGCCGGCTCGCGTTCGATATTTTTTGTGACCGCGTCCTGAACTATGTCGGCTCGTACTATGTGAAATTAGGGGGGCAGGTTGATGCGCTGGTGTTTGCGGGGGGGATTGGGGAGCGCGGCGCTAGGCTGAGGAGGGAGGTTGTGGGGCAGGCGAAGTGTTTGGGGTTTGAGATCGACGAGGGGGCGAATGAGAAGCCGGGGGAGGGTGTGGTAGTGGACATTGGGGCTAGAGGGGCAAGACATCGCATACTGATCTGTAGAACGGATGAGCAATTGGAAATGGCTAGAGGGGTTGTGGAGGAGGCAGAGAGGTTTTCTAAGAAATGAGGGAGGTGGAGATGTCATGGTGTTATGTGATTGAGTTGGGGTGATGTTGATGTGGCGGATGGCTGAGAGGAAATTGCTTTTCAGAGATCTTGGCTTTGTCTTTGCTTTTAAGATAGGGGAATCTAAAAGAGGATAGCGGGCGCGGGATAGCTAATCTGTTTCGTAATGGATAATGGTGCAATGTACTTTACATTTGGAGGCTTAAATTACTGCTCGACTTCGAATCATGCCTCGCTAAGCCCTCAAATGTGGAACTGTAATGTAGATTTCTCCCATATTTATATCTTTAGTTTTATTTATTAATGGAAGCATATTTCATTAAAATCTACATAACGCCTGCAAAGACTCCCAACTACTCTGGCTCGTGTCTTTCACCAGCCTCACAATTTTGCGGAACCTGTCCAACTCTAGTCAGAATGCTTCTAAGAGAGAAGGGAATATACTCACTCTTCGATCCCAGCATCACCCATACATTCATAGATCCAGCTCTCGCTTGTTGTTACCACCGCACCTTCAGCTCTTAACCTGGCGAGCGCAATCGGTATCTCCTCTTTATTGCAGCTACTCACGCCATCAGCAAGAACATAAACCTTGTGCCCTTCACGTAGAAGATCAAGCGTTGTTTGGGTAACACAAATGTGCGTTTCGATGCCCACGATGACGCATTCGAGGGGTGTGGGGAGGGAGGAGAGGCCTTGACGGACTTCAGGTGTCCTAGGGTCAGAATATGATTAGCTAAGGCCTTCGAGAGCTGCGAGTTCGGTTTGTATTTATACCACATGGAGAACAAAGATTTGTCCGCGTGGACGCGAGTTGCGATACCACCAGGCACATCCAGGCCCAGCTCTGAGCATGTCTCGCCCAGTCGAGCACGATTCTGAGTTGTAGCAAAGACAGGGATGTTAAGGATTTGACCTGGAGAATAGTCCTCATAAGTAAACTTGTATGGAGGGAGTAGGGGGCTAGTTCTAGAGGAGGGATATAAGATGGGGAAGTATACTAGCTTTCAGCATCTTCTGCGCCGTTGCAATAACTTTGGGGAACTCATAGATGGCTGGTCTGAACTTCTCCTGCAGGTCGCAAATACTGTCAACGCATAAGCTGCCGCAATTGGAGTGCAATCGAGGAATCGTACAAAAGGGCGGGGTTGGCTGTTATCCACCAGTGAGCAAATGCTTGTGTATGCGGTTGCCATTGAAGAGCCTACTCAGTCGCCGTGTTGGCCCGGTCATTGTACTGAATTTACAGAGGTGTATAGGATTAATGGAGCGAGTAGAGGTGGATATGGGTGTTGGGACAAAGCGGCGCATATCGGAGAGGACATGGAAACCCCGGACGAGCGCCTTGCAGAGGGCGATGGTGGCCTGCCGCTCCCGCCCGTAAACGGTGCTTCTAGAAAGGGTGCTACGCTATTTTAATTCGGAACTCGTCTTCTCGAAGGACCATGGAACGTTCCAAGTCTACGAGAAAATGGCACTCAGAATCAATGGGCAAATATACATGAACCCCAGGATTTTATGGCTGATGCAGGCGCTTTCCCCACGATCTACCTGAGTTGGTCATGTCTATGGGGCTACCATCCAGCCGGAAAGACGGGAACGCCCATCGCCTCTCCTCCGCGGCTGCAGGAACTGAGATGTGCTCGATGGAGGAGGGCATTGGTGTACCCAGCTAGAGAAGAGCGCACGCTTTTCCATGGACTGCCCAAGGATCCACCCAAACGGGCCACCTAACTTTGTCCCTTAGCACGGTAGCATCTTGGTCCGTGCGCGAACGCCGGAACCATAACAACGCGTTCTGCAAGAAGGACGAATGCTAGCTACCTTATATTAAGCGACTTGACTCCAAAGATTGAGCGTATATATCAAAATACTATAGTACTTGGCTAATAATAAAAGCTTCGAATTCCTGAGTATAAGCACTAAATTCAGCTCCTCTAATTGGCTAGTTCTTATCGATACCGATAAAACGCAAATTACCGTGCTAAGGGATATGCTAATAAATTTACCACTACTTAAAAAATTATTATATTTAAGTAATAATCTGTAACTTTTTAATATGAAAAAATCATTCAACTTTTAGTTTAAAAAGTTTGGGTTTTTGTTTTATTTTTTAATAGTAAAAGCATAACTTTAATAAAAAGTAATAAATTCTGTACTTAAAAAGCTTATTATATTAATAGTATAAGTAGTAATATAAGTATTTAATTTTATAGTAGTATAGTTATTAATATATAAGGTCAGCTGATTTTGGGGTAATTTTGGGTGGCTCGCTTGGCTCGCTTGGCTTACAGCTGCCAACCAACAGCATGCTTCCCGTCTCACTGAATTACCCAGCTTTTCACTTCGTACGACATACTCACCTCAGCTCCGCTTGTCAGCCGTCCAAGGCCATCCTGGAGGGGCTATCAGTCGGCGAGGCCTATTCGAGGGAGCCATGAGTATACTTTAGAACAGCTATGATGACGGCGAGACTCAGCACCGGGTTAGCTGGTGTGGCGGAAAGGGCGCTCGGTTTCCTTGTTTTGGCGGCGCTGGCAGTTCTTTGACGCGAAGGTCGGTGTTGATGTTTTGGTAGTTGCAGTGTGTGTGGCAGCAACCACATAATCATAGCAATCACCTCGGCTTTGCAATGAGTGGCCTAGCTTGATCGCTGGACGTGCTTAATAAATTACAAGTGATACTAGGACTTTTGTCTGCCCATACCGCCTCCTGCTGCGCCTAGCGAAGCGAACGAGGTATTGTTCGCCGCGACTTGGACCTCTCTGGAGACCTCCAGCAACCATAACCCGCACGCTCTCTCCCCTTCCTCGAACACCTTGTGCTGCCACTATCTGACGAAGCAGCATCACTCAGCAGACATTGTTTTAGCGCTCATTTCTGCCCCAGCGTTGTGCCTCGCCAATCCCACCACTACGCTGCCAATCACCGCGCTTTGAGCAGGGGCAAAGAGACCAAAGGGACACCCACGACTTGGAATTGCACCAGCACATCCTTCGCAGCGGCAATACTTAGCCTCAAATCCCAGGTTGTCACACTGTCTGCTTTTGGTACATCCGCGGTCTGCTAGCAGAGTTTCTCGTTGTTGGCGGCCCTTCTTCCATCACCGCACCCGCATTGAGAACTTATTGGTAGCATTCAAGTTTATGGGGGGATCTCGTCACACCGACCCTGGTTCAAAATACATTCATCCTACCCAGAATACGTCTTACGTCTATTCTACGAGGCGGCAGTCCTCTGGTCAAGTGACGGCTCAGGAGCCCTCATCGGGATTTCTCTGGTCCCTCCCAAACCGTCCACAATCACAGTCCACCCTCGCCCTTCTGAACCCGCTATTGAATCTTGTTCACCTCAACAACCTGCATCAGAAAACTTCTCCAAATTCTCAATTTCCTACCGTCATCGTGTCTCCACATCTTGAGAGCCCGACGTTGGAGTGGGACCGCACTCGCAACGCTCCAAAGAAACCCTCCGTCAAGTGGCGCCAATCGCGACAAAAGCTCGATGGGAGTAATACCAGCCCTCCAACTGTTCACAGTGGCACTTCGCCGATGACCTCGAGCGACACAGCAGCCATGGGGAGCATACGAGAAGAGGGGTACCCGTGTCCACTGGCTGCTAGACCCTCAATGGTCTCTCACCACTCTAGCTCTGTACCTTCTACACCGCATCAATACCCACGAGAATCCGCATCGCGATCACGATCACCCTCCCCAAATGGCGGTCTTGGGAGCCATTCCCCGCGCTCTGTCTCCTCAGAAGCCAACAGCCTCCTTCCAACCCTACGAAAACCTCGTCCAGGATGCAGATTTGAAACAAATGTGGCATTTGGGAGGAGGCGAATACCATACACTTCTTCGGATCCGTTAGAGAAGGTCAAAGATGAGCTGAAACCGGCTTTGGATCCGGACGAAGAAGAAAAGCTGAGCGGTGATATGAGAGAACTTTATGATCGATTATTGCCCACCAAGGAGAGTCAAAAGAGGAGGGACGATTTTGTGAAAAAATTAGAAAATATACTGCATGGTGAATGGCCGGATAATGAGTTCAGAGTTCATGTGTTTGGGTCCTCAGGCAATTTACTTTGCACAAGCGAGTCTGACGGTATGCTACGGGCGGTTGAACCTTGAGTCTGTATGACACTGACAGACATATTTTAGTTGACGTCTGCATCCAAACCCCAATGAAGAAGCTGGAATCAATGCACATGTTGGCCGAAGCACTTGCCAAACGTAGGTGACCATCTTAATGATGTATCATTTTCAACCGCTGACATGCAAAAAGATGGGATGGAAAAAGTTGTTTGTGTGCCTTCCGCGAAGGTCCCAATCGTCAAGATCTGGGATCCAGAGCTTGGACTTGCGTGTGACATGAATGTCAACAATACGCTTGCATTGGAGAATACCCGCATGATCAAGACATATGTACAGATTGATGAACGAGTGCGCCCTTTAGCAATGATCATTAAGTACTGGGCAAAACAGCGCATTTTAAACGATGCTGGTAAGTGGTTTTCGCTTCTACTTTTACCTAAAAACTTTCTAACGGATTCACATAGCTCTTGGGGGGACCATTAGTTCATATACCTGGATATGTATGATTCTGAATTTTCTCCAAACACGCAACCCGCCAATTTTGCCTGCACTTCACCAGATGCCTCACGGAAAGGCCTCGAAGGAGAATAGTACGCAGTCTGATTTTGCGGATGACTTAGATGCCTTGCAAGGATTCGGCAAAGATAATAAAGAGACGCTGGGACAACTCCTTTTCAATTTTTTCCGGCGCTATGGGCATGAGATCGATTACGAAAATTACGTTGTTTCAGTACGTCATGGTAGGCTTCTCTCAAGAAAAGAGAAGGGCTGGGACCTCGACAGCCTAACCAGGGAAGGCCGCGATCGATTGTGTGTTGAAGAGCCCTTCAATACATTTCGGAATCTAGGCAATTCTGCGGACGATTTTGCATTTAGAGGAATTCATCTCGAAATTAGACAGGCGTTTGATTTGCTCGCCAATGGCGGTCAGCTAGAAAAGGCCTGCGAACAGTATGAATTCCCGCCGGAAGAGAAAATTGTGTTCAAGAAACCAACGCCTGCGCCTAAACCCATTTTAACGCAGAGCAGCGCACCGTCTGGACGAAGTGGTCGTGGAGGCTCTAGTCATCGTGGAGGGCGCGGGAATTTTAATCAAAAAAGTAATCATGCGTATCAGAGGAGAGCATCCAGTGGAGCATCATTCGGAAACAACCGTTCGCCATTTCTTCATAGTCCTCCAATCGGCGTTGGAGGCCCCGATTACTTCCGCGGTCTCAATGATCAACTTCATGATCAGCTTTACCAGCAGTACCAGCTACTTGAAATGCAGTCGAATTCCCTTAAGGCTCAACTACTTGCACAACACCGTGTGCAACAACAAGCACAACAGCAAGTCCAAGTGGCTCAACTACACGCGCATGCTGTTGTCCAGGCCCAAGCCCAGGTCCAAGGCCGTGGACAGACGGCAAATGGCTCTCCTCAGAAGTCACCATTCGTGACCGGTCAGTCCAGTCCGAGAGTATCTGAGAGTATGCCAGCAACAGTACCTGCTGTACAAGGATTTCTTTATCATTATCCTGGCTATTACGATCCAACGCAAGCAATGGCCCCATCAATATCACAGGACGGTTCCAGGACCAACCCCTCGTCACCGTCTCTCGCAAACAGCATTCCGGGACTTCGAAGAGGAGTGCATCGTTCCTCAACCGCAAGTGACACTGCGGGAGCTTCGATACGCTCGCAGTCGCAACCTGCTCGAACCGTTTCCAATGCGGTGTTAGTGCAAGGTTATTCTCCACAGTATCTTGATCCTACGGCTGTTTCCGGCTATCCCATTGCACGCTCCACGCAAGAGACGCAGTCCCCGTACGGTACTATGGAAACCCCTTATAGTCCTATCTCCATTTTCCCAGAGAGTGCAGTATCTTCTGATCACGGGACTCCCAAAGAATACGTTGGATACTATGTGGACGATTCTCCGCAAATTCGCCCGCAATATCATGATTACAGTGTTCCTCCAATTCCTTCTTACAACGAACTGGCTCAACGCAGAAGGCGGATATCTCCGGATTTAATGCAGCCTTTGCTAAATACTACACTAAGACGTGTTTCACGTTCACCTTCGCCACTAGGCGGCCACCTTCGCGGTCACTCCATAGCTGTCACTCCAGGCTCCTCTCTCAAACCTCCGCCACGCAAGGACCGCATCGATTCTACCCACGCAGCTGAAGACGATGGTCTAGTTATTGTAAATGGGTCGTATCCTTCAAAACCGCGTGAATCACGCGCCATGAGTGAGGGTATCGATATGCTACCTAATGGTGGTACTAATGTCAGCGATCCATCTGCTCTAGGGATTTACATGCCTCCTGCAGACCAGTATCACATGGCAATTTCAGAACAACGACAGCAGCAACTTTATGCTGATGAGCTATTGCAACGTCATAACGCAGCAGAACTGATGAGGTCGGGAATGGCTAATGGGACGGTCAACAATACCTCCCCTTCGGAGGCTAATAGCTTGTCACGAGTGCCGTCAGGGTCAAGACAAGTCTTTCCACAATTACCTGAGCCTATAATGAATCACCATGCGACTGTGAATGGAGATAGCGCAAATCATTCCACCGAGGTTTCCCCAACGCGGACCGAGCAGCAATGGCGTGCAAACCAGTTACCGAATGGTGTCAAATCACTAGACACTACGAAAGCACCCCGGGCTCCGCCTCAGGAAATTAAGTCTGCAGGATTGCCGCTTCTCTCTCCGGTTTTTGAGACACGTACTCCTTCGCCAACTATTAGTCGTCAAATGGACCTTAATATGCCGCAACCCGTGAATGGAACGGCTGTAGAAGATAAAGAAAACCAGCAGCAGTTGCAAAGCCGGCCGGCCCCACCACCCAAAGAAAACGTTAAAGAAAACCAGGCAAGAAAAAACACGACAAGTGGTGACAAATCAACAAGAGCAAGTCCGAGCGGGCCAAACCAATCCAGTGCTTGGCAACCAACCACCCAGAAACGCCGCAACAAGAAATCCAAATCAACTGCTAATCACAAGTCAGTAGGCGAACCAAGGAGCCAAGGCGAATCATTACCGGCCAATGAAGCTGATAGGAAAGGTGGATAAGCCATCATGGTCTCCCATGGCGCTACCGGAACGGCTGGAGAGCCCGCCTTTGGGTCATGAATGCATTCTGGGAAGCGAAAAGTTCCATCATCCCGAAAACGGACGCATATCGTCGTTGCGCCCATTTACTACTCCATCTTCGCTCCTCCTTTGCTCTCCACCGATCTTGTTGGATATCCCGTTTAGAGGCGCAGATCGCTCGCCATCTCAACGCGTCTGCTTCTATTTGTCTTCTATTGGATCCGAGAGATCTTTGCCTATAATCTAGCAATTATCTCTGCCGTCCCAGCCCACACTCATCCAAGATTTGACTTACATTCGCCGGCCTATCCATACAGCGGCGACTCTAAACCCGGAAGAACTACGCTAGTTACTCTAATGGTGTTGTCTAGGTATGTGAGGTTGGTTGGCGCGATAGCTGGGTGGGCGGGCGCTGGGATACGAAACGAGCCTTGTCTCGTGGGTATTTGTGGTCTCGTTCACTCAAGTGAAGTCTTATCATTTTCTATCTAATACACAGCGGGGTCCGGGATCCATTATTTTGGTCGCAGGAACCCCTTCAAGATTGCATTCCATCTACATCCATACTTTCATGTTTCTCTACCAAAAGCAAAGCAAGCGGGTCAATGGGGGGGTTATTAGCATCGGGGGTACGGGAGGCTCGCTTATAAGGGGTAACGGTTTTCCGGCTGCTATGCTTTTCGGTTTGTGACCCAAGTTTAGGGCATTATTGCATGTGCGTTCTGGCATTGTGGTGGAGTTCTGAATTTTCTCTTTTCCTCTTTCTATTTCTGCGTGCCAGGCGGTGTGGTATGGTAAGGGCATTCTTGCATGTATAGATAGATGAGATAGCCCGAGGGCCTGTAAGACTCCCGAGTGCTAGGCCACGAGTGCAAGGCAGATAAAAATGATACGAAACCGAATAGAATCATATAGCGCATGTAACTGGAGCGGTTGATCTTAAGCTAGAGTAGTGATATATTTAGTTGCAGACCTTAACAAGTATAAAGAATAGCACTATCCATTCTACTGTTATGGGTCTCGTGTCCACAGAGTTATTCCACACCCCACTCGGGCATCGAGGCATAGAGGCATATATTTAATTTACTCTTTAAAATACCTTTAGATGCTTAAAAAACTCTCGAGTCCATATATGCTTAGTTCTAGGGTACTTTAGGCGCTAAACCATTATACCATACTAAGGGAAAAACGAATGGCTCCTTCCGTATATAGCCCTTTTCGAACAGTGCATAGAATAGTTGTTCACTTCATCTAAGCTTCATGACGTCAAAAGTGGTGTGTCTAGTTACACTAGAGTTCCCAGAGAACGGTAGAGGGTCCCACCATCTCGTACACGGTACCACCCCGCATGAGGTGGTGGGGCCTTCCGTGGAAATTATCACGACGTGCTGAAAAGTTCGAGCCGAAATTCAAAATCGTGTCCGACAACTGCGCTGCAACTTTCTCCCAATCTCGCCCTTTAGCACCCCACTTATCCTTTATATACTTGTTGGTGATATTTACCGGCTAAAGTAGAGAACATGGATAGAATTGATGGTACGTAACAAGAGACCTTTGTCAACCGCCACCATTTCCGTGCGCTGCATGGCATTTAGGCAGGCTGAATGAACCTTCGAGAGCCTAGAATTCTCTCCTCTTTTCCTATAATATACCGAGCCTTATCACCTCATTCTTTGTTTTTCAAGCTGAACCCCAGGCCACCGTGGCGGCGGACTCGCTACTGACTTATTCGACCCTATGTTTGCTGGAGCTGCGGAAGCCGGCTACCTGCAGCTGCAATGGATGGTGACCGTGTTCTTGATATTGTGGATCCAAGCTCCTAGGCTCTAAAGAATGATGGTACTGTTAATTGGGAACTATTACGAAACTTTGGGTCAAGATCTCTGCAATTGTCGGAAAAGTTACAACCGCAGATTTCTATTCCATCAAACCCCGCTATTTCTGCTGGAATGGGTGTTCAACAGGAGGCAGGCAATGGTATATGGCCGCGCAGAAATATCCAAACGATTTTGCTGGGATTCTGGCAAATTCGCCTGCAATATATTGGTCAGCCTTGACCATTTAGGAATTTGGCCCTAGTTGTGATGCACAAATCTAATACCTTTCTTTCTCTGTGCGAATATGAGTACTTCGTAAACGCCACTCTCGATGCATGCGATATGCTCGATGGCGTCCAAGACGGCGTTATCTTGGACCCGTTATTTTGCCCCTCTGACCCGCAGTCATTAGTCGGCTCGACAGTTACCTGTTGTAATACGGCTGTAAAACTCACCTCCGCAACCGCATCCGTTGTGCAGGAGATCCTCTCCGGCCCTCGGGCCCCAATGGTGCCTCCCTATAGCCTGGGCCTACTCTCAGCACGCCACTCCACATCCTCGCCAACATTAGCGCCCCCTTCCCTATCTCGGCAAACTAGATACGATATTCCGTCCTCAAGCAGCTCCGGTTTAATATATCCTCCGTCACCAATTCAGATTTCGCATGACTGTTCACCCAGTCTATGACTGAATACAGTTAGATCATAGATGCGGCCAACCCAGACCTCTCGTCCTTCCGCGCTAGTGGTGGCAAGCTGCTCACCTAGCACGGCACTGTCGACCCTCTGATCACAGTTGCCAACATGCTCCGCTACCGAGAGCGCGTTGAGGCAGAGATGGGTGGAACCAGTGCCGTGGATGAGTTCTACCGCCTTTTTCTTGCCCCAGGGGTTGAGCATTGCGGAGGCGGGAAGGGACCAGTACCCGTAGATGCTTTAGGGAAGCTTGTCAAATGGGTTGAGGAGGGGAAAGAGCCGGAGAACTTGCGGGCGGAGACGGTGGACGTGGACAGAAATCTTGTAAAGAGGGACCTTTGTAAGTATCCGGCGAAGCTGAAATGGATAGGGGATGGCGACTGGAGGCTGAACGAAAGCTGGACGTGTGAGGCTGGTGATGCGTAAAAGCCTGGAAGACTGGCTATGGCAGGATTGGCGGTTTGGGAAATGCTTTATGCGAGCGCTTTGAAAGAAAAGATTGTGGTTTCGTAAAGGGGCATTCCATTCACCTTTGATAGAGCCGTACACGCGAGGAGCCATTCATTTGAGTCTTGCCGCTCTATGCGGGTTAAGCAAGGGCCTGAAGTACTTCAGATCTAAGCAAAGGAATTTTATAAATTGTTGAAAACCTAAATCTACGAGTGAACTTAAATTTCAGTTTGTACTTCTTGGGCATAAGGAATAGGTGGGTTTAAATATGTTTGGTCAGTCTGGCCTTTCATACATTTATTGCGTTGGTTACACAACTAAACTAGTGTTTGCATATGGAACGCTTTTTTAGAAGAGATGTAGTTTGAAGTTTCGAATCTGGCTCACCTAATGTACGCTGTCCAATAATATAAACTTACAAGCCAAAATGGATATACCCAACTCCAACCTTCTTAACTTGAGAAAACCTTGCGCGGAGATTAAGATCCTCATGTGCCTTATATTCTTACACTCGATCAAACAACCTCGCCTCTCATTTCATTCAAGACCTCTTTCTGTCTATGACTGCTCATTCTCTCAAAGCCGTCAACGGTCATAACGAACGTGCCCCTACCACCTGTTAGACTTCTCAAATGATTTAGATATCCAACCATCTCTTTGAGCGGCACTCTTGCTGTAATCTGTCTTTGCCGATCTGTAGCTGCATATTCTTGTCCTGCGCTAGAGCCTTGGAACGGATCTGGAGGGGTATAGATCCTGTCGGCATTTACGACGGGCAAGTCATCCTGGTCCTGAGAAATGCTACTGGCGGAGTCAGAATCTATGGCACTGTCTCCATCCAAGGACACTACTTGCCCACCGCGAGAAGAGCTAATGTCGTGCACAACACTACCGAGGCTGCTTTCATTGGCAGATATTGTGACTAGCATTACTGGTTCTACAAGAACTGAGCCACCTTTTGCAGCTGCATCTTTAAGAGCCGCTTGGATAGCTTGCCGGGTAACTGTTGATAACGCTACTGATGTGGTCTCAGCGAAAAGGTGAGAAGAAGGGTCAAAATGGATGTCTAGTTGGGCTTCTTGCACTGCAAAGCCGTGCTGTGGTCCGCGGGCAAGTGCGGCGGAAACGCCGGCTTGAAGGGCTGAGGTTATGGCTGAAAAAGGGAGGTGGGGCGGGAGAGGAGGCTGATCAGATGAGGTCGGTAGGCCGGCCTTCGTGATAGTAGGATGGTGGATTATGAGTTTGTTCGAGTCCATAGAAAGCGTTGTTTGATGTTGATTATCCGCATGCACCTGACATGTGGTTTCGCCTAACGGTGAGACTGAGGCGGTACAAGACGCTCTCGCGTACTTGCCAGCGACATCTCGGTCAAGCTCTTTGGTGAACAATTCTGATGGAGTCGTTATGGCTTCTCGATATGAAATCTCAATCTTGCCAGTTGTAGCTTTAGCTTTAAAATCTTCCAGGAGCCTGTCTCTTGCGATTTCCAGGTGAAGCTCACCCATTCCTGCAAGGTGAGTCTGTCCACTTTCATTATCCACAGACACTTGCAAACTTGGGTCTTCTCGAAGAAGGAGTGACAACGAATCCAATACATGCTTTTCCTCAGATAAGCTATTTGGTTCCACGCTAGTGAAGAAAACCGGAGGAGGAACAGCTATCGGGCGCAGTTGTAGAGTGTTAAGAGGAGCAGGCGGGCCAGCTTTGGGGTTTGCACCACTGTAGGAGATCAGAGTGTCGCCGGTTCGAGCATATTTAAGTCCAACAATGACCCCAATCTGGCCAGTTGGTATTGAATCAACTTCCACAGCATCAGAAGCGTACATCTTCAACAAACGCAGGGCTTTCTCAGTGACGTTAAGATTTGTGTTGAAGAGGCTAATATTTTTCTCTATAGATCCTGAGTACACCCTGACGTAGACTAGGACACCACGCTTGGGATCATTTACAACCTTGAATGCTAGGGCGCAGCCTTGGAGGTTTTGAATTGAGGGCGCATGGTGTTTTGCGACCTTTTTGTGCCTCCCGTCTGCGTCTGTCGATAGTTGGGGCATCGCGAGTTTGCCAGTCAAAAGTTCCCGCAAGGTACCGCGCTGGTCTCCTATACTGATCTCAGTATCTGGCCTTTCCTCTGGTGATGGTAAAAGATCTACAACAGCATCCAAAAGGGGCTGAACACCAATGTTTCTGAAGCTAGCTCCTGCGAAGACCGGGATAATTATCTGGGGAGATTGAAGTACGCATCTCCTCAGGGCTGCTGTAATCTGAATTCCAGGTATGGCGGTATGGTTTTCATCATACTCAAGAAAATTTTCCACCATAACGTCGTCATATTCACTAAGAACCTCGACAAGGGCGGTCCTCGCTTTCTTGATTTCAGCTGCAAAGGCTTGATCAATTTCCTCAAGCTCTTCTAGATTGACGACTCTGATAGCTTTGCCGTCGCCGCCTTCTTCCCATAGAAAACCTTGAAGACCTACGACATCTCCAACACCGGTGAGTCTTCCTTTACCATTCTTCCACCACGGAATTTGGCATACTGCAGGCCAACCATGCAAGCGAACACCAATTTCTTTTACAGTCATGGCAAAAGCGGCGCCATCTCGGTCAAGCTTATTAATATAGACTATTCTTGGGATTTTATAATGATCTGCTTGGGTCCACACTTTTTCGGTTTGCGCCTCAACCCCAGCCACACCATCAAGGATGCAGACGGCGCCGTCAAGGATACGAAGAGATCGAAGCACTTCGAATGTGAAGTCAGCATGACCAGGGGTATCTATCAGGTTAATGTTATGTGATATTGCTGATCTTGGTGCAATGACAGAGCTTCCAGATACACTCGGAATTCCACTCGAGGTTATGTTAGGCTTAATATTGGATGGATCTTGTGATGGGGGCCAATGAAACGTGATGGCAGCCGACTGTATTGTAATACCTCGAGCTCTTTCAGCGGGAAGGAAATCAGTGACCGTCGAGCCCTCATCAACATCTGGACAATTCGTTAGACACAAAAATAACGGGTAGACGGTTAAATAAATGGGAGATGTGCAAGTAAATATAGGTGGAGTAAGCACAGTTCGCTGAGAATTGAGATAAAACTAACATTACCTCCTATTCTACGGGTGTAACCACTATAATAGAGCATACGCTCCGTAGTTGTCGTTTTGCCCTACGTCATATAAGTTAAGCCACTATGCTGCTACAGTTGAATCCCTTACTGCATCGATGTGTGCTATAATACCAATGTTTCGCGTCCTACGGAGGTCCCCTGGTGGTTGGGGGGTTTGCAGTCGCGCAGACCCTGACATCAACCTTCTACTGACTCCAGCATAGGGCCGCAGATAACAGGCACGCCATGCCCATACTCCTTGCATAACCGACCACTACAATTGATTGACAATTGGCTATTAGATGATAAACGGTCGCTTCAAAAGAATCTCGAGATTGAAGAAAGATTTTCGAGTTTGGCCGGAAAAGGAAGTGAGGATGGCTTTAGCGAGGCGGGCAATCGAGGTCTTGTCAGCCAAGACCTTTTTAGCAGGTGAGGAGCGCGCAGGACAAACAACAGAGCTCAATCGCCTTTCACTACTCCAAGACTCATCATGGACTACTCGTCTCTTCCCAATGACCCTGAGCATCCCGGGGGCCCTTCTCCTTGGGCCTCCTCTCCGCAACATAACCGAATATCATTCGCGCATCCTCCCACCAGCGAAATCCCATCCTCCCCGCTACCGTCTCAGTCGCCATATGGAGAAGAGTCAGCGCAAGATCATGGATATATCAGCGAACCAGATTCGACCAGGCCAACGGAAACATCAGCAGCCTCACATGCAGCAGAGAGTGGGGAGCAAGCGCACCGGCAACGAGAGCCTGCACAGAGCAATCCATATGCTACACAAGGTCAACAGCAACACCCACCTCCGCATAGCCAACAGGAGCACCAAAGACATGAACCACAGCGGTACCATCACACTGCCCGGCAGCAACGGCAGCATCAGCCTCAGTACAAGCTTCAAGCCAAGATCACAGGTCTCGAGCGGACCGGACGGAAAGATCCTATCTTGCGATTTGATGTCTACGTATGCTTTAAGCTCCTACCTAATTTATCCCAAGCACCTTGCAGTGCTTTGCAACCTGGTAACTGACAATGTTTTACCTAGACAAACCTTCCTAAATTCCGAACCACTCAGTTTCGCGACGTACGGCGAATGCACTCTGAATTCGTAAAACTCGCTGACCACCTAATATCCGCTAACCCAGAAGCATTCGTTCCTGCTGTTCCTCCTCCTCTTACCGCTGCCGGCGTTGGTACCGATGAAGATGAAGTTCGTGTGAAGGCCTTTATGCAACGATGGTTAAATGTGGTCTGTAGCAATGATATTCTGATGCGGGATGAAGAAATGGTCTTTTTCGTCGAAAGCGATTTTGGGTATAGTCCAGTAGTGCGACGAAAGCAGCCTGCGACAGGTGTGCGGCGGAAGGTGATAAAGCAATTCGCGCCTCCGCCCGACGACACTCCTGAACTAGCGGCTGCGCGACCAATTGTTAAGCAGTTCTACCTAGGCACAATGGAGACTGGACAGAAGGTTGAAAAAGTGGTCAAATCGAGAAGAAGTGCGTCAGGCCCCTATTAGTTTGCAGTTCCTATTTCTAGCCCCGGCGGATCTTAAGAGTATGGCGTTGAAGTGGTACTAACAATCAATATCTGCAGGCCTCGGGCTCGCTGAATCAGACTTAGGCGTCAAATTCGCCGCTATGCACGTCCAAGAAACACATCCGGGCCTCAGCACCGCCTACCGCAAACTGGGCAAGGTAATACAGGCAACCGGCGACTACCACGCAGCTCAGGGCACCGCCGAGGCTACCACCCTTGGAGATCCCCTGACATATCATAGCAGCGATGCCTTCATTGTTAAGGAGACCCTCACTAACCGACACATTTTACTTCGCGATCTACTGGCAGCTCAAGCTACTACGAGGTCTAAACTGTCAGCAGCAGACAGGCTAAAAGCGAGCAACAGCGTTAAGAGAGAGAAAGTTGATGAGGCAATTGCCGCTCTTGACGAGGCTCGCAGTCACGAAACCTACTTGTTCCAGAAAACCCAACGCGTCACAGCAAATCTACTGCAAGAGCAGAGGAAATGGTTTGCTAGGTCCACTGCAGATATGAGGGCTGCACTCCGTGAATACGTTGTTCGTGAAATAGAGGCTGAGCGCCGCACTCTTGCAACTCTGGAGCAAGTCCGGCCTGATATTCGTGCTATCGATGGAACAGGTGGACTATCTCGTCTAGGACGTGAAGCTCATCCAGCGCAGCGCCGTGCCTCCCTAGCTAGCTCGCAAGGCCCCAAGGGAGATTCCTGGTCTGGGGTCCCTAGGCGGACTGGTGATGGACTCAATAGGAGTATCAGTGGTGGATTTGGCGGCTTGGCGGGTGCTAGTGTTGTAGAGGAAGATGAAGAGGAAGAAGGAAAGGGAGGCAGGAAGCGGTCGGTGAGTGGAGCTGGCAGTTTGAAGGGAGTGGCAGAGGAGGATGAAGATAGGATTGATGCACGAAACGCGGCTAGCCGGTTGGCCACGACGACATTTTAAGCTGAAGAGTTAAGTTAGGAAGGCAGAAGATTGTATAGATACCTTTCGGAGGCAGTATTACTTGGTCTCTTGCAGGTTTGTGACCTACCAGAGTGTTCACTGCTGCCTTTGGATTTCTTGAGTGAACGGAGTAATTCGAGGATTTATTTTTGAGCCGCATGCGTCTTATGCCTCCATACTTCTACAGTGCTTTGCAGCTGACATTATGACATTGAGTAGGGCCATAATTCCACGTCTTTTCCAGTGCTCAGTGTAGTTCTGTGCATCATTTAACGCTACAGATTATCCTTAGCGACTTTGGAATAGACATTTCGTAAATAGGATCACTATTGTCATATATGAGAGCACGAGCTAGCTTCTAAAACCTCAACTTCTTTAGAGCAATGAATTAAGTGGTTCGTCACTCAACTCGTACCTGGAGGGTCTTCACCAATCCATCATTCAGAGCCCTCCTTGTAGTATCTTACAAGTAGAACTATCACCAAACTTGACGCGCTAACGGTTTCCTCTAGGCGTCGCTCTAGCTTTGCACAGGGGCCCTGGCTTGGGGGCGGAGAGCTTATCGCATATATAGCCAGAAGCCCCGCAACGTTAAAGGTATACTTCCCAGTTGTCTTTTTCTAGGACAAGACTCAAAGCGAAAATGCAACTCCTGGTCATGAATTTAGCCTTGGGCGTTGCCCTGCTCTTCACCTGTAATCCAGGCCTACTAATTATAGTTCTTCCTAGTTCCCAAAACCCAGTACCCAACAATACAGATCCTAATATTCTAAATACTCCTTAGCCCTTGGCCAGATCTCAATTGGTCCTTGCAACTCTACCTTACGCGACTACCGCAACGCCTTCACAGCACCGTCAGGTTCTCTTGAGGCCTCCGAATTACTCTCTATTAGCTACGCCCAAGAAGCTTGTATCATTGGCAACCTTAGCCCCGACATACAAGCAAATTTTCAAGGTGCCGGAGTGGTACTAGGTCTCATGCCTACTCTCCTCTACCATCGGCCCTAGCGTCGGAGAGATCTCGCTTGTTTCCGCGCATCGCCCAATTCACTCTTTTCTAATTAGCATGGGCGCGCCAGCTGTCTGGCTGACACGGATATTCGAGTACAATGACCCCATTCGTGCATTGACTAGCGCCGACAGTGGTGGAGCCAATAAGCTAGTGATCGGCTCGCTGCGTGCTTGGATTGCAGTTCCCATGAGTTTGTGCCAGTATTTGCTAGCAATGGCTGCGGTAGCCAATATCATGACTAGTTATATCGAATTGGGCCAGAAGTCTATTCCATCTTGGGGCTGTACGACGACATTTACACCCGTGCTCTGGACGAGCCTGGCCTCTATTGTGCATATAATTGCTGCCACAAGCTATGCACTCGCAAGGCGTAAAACGAAACAACGGGTATCGGCAGAAGAATCCCAGCAAACGAGAGGCCGAAAGCAGACGGCGTCAGCAACTCGCTAGATACCTGACGCAAGTAAACCGCACAGCATCGCAATCTTCTTCGCAACGTCAGGTCGCGCGTTTAAAAGCGAGACTACGGAGTACAGTTTGCGCAAATCATGCAAAGCTTCCATACAACCCGAAAACCAGAGTAATTCGCCTAGCTGTGCTGCTTAATGTAGTTGCAGGATGTTGTGGCTTTATGCACATCGTCTTCGGCACGATTGTATTTTGTTGGTAAGGGGAGCTTCCTGCGATCACGTGATAGCTTCGCTTGTTGTATATATTCTTATCCTTCGTGACTACTCCACCTTATGGAGTCCTCACACACCATACACCTGCATTCCCGTGTGACATATTTTCTTCGTTGCAACTTATCAGTGTTTAGGATGTTTTAAATCTTATTTTGTATCAATGCTGCGCGTTTGTGTGTTAGTAGAGCTTGCAAGCTTCACAGAAAGCTTCAAGTAGAGCTTCGAGCAGAGCTTTAAAGGGGAGACCCCCTGGGACTCCTCTGCACTACGCTCCATTTACTGCGTGCATAGAAAAATTACTGCTATATAAATTAAAGTGGAAATCCTACCGTTCGCCATGTGTTTAGTTAGGAAAACTTAAGTATTATTATAAAAGTTAGATTATTACTAAGAAATAAAGGATTAATGTCGGTAGATATTCGTTTCATGTATCACGTATATAGAGCACGTGATCTACGCGAGACGCGTATATGTATCATCAAGACGTGTAGATAGAACGACAAGAATCCAACTACACACCGCACTGCACGTATATTACGTCTATTGCACTGTATTAAAGCATACCAACACTAATCAGTGAGCGCGCACAGATTAGAAAACACGCAGATAGCTTAGAAGATAGTTATACTGTCCACCTTGCAGTAGATTGGAAGATAGTTGTACTTATCCACCTTTCGTATTAGCCTATTTTAGTTGAAGAGAAGAAGAGAAACTACCTAGGAGTACTTATCTGGTATCCATAACGACTTCTAGATATCTCGTTCTATCTATTTTAGAAGAATTACTGCGCAAGAACACCTTACCCTACTTAAACAACTTGAACCGCCTTCTCAACCGCCTCCTTAACCGCCTCCTTAACCGTTCCCCTACCTTTACCCTACGAACACCCTTACCCTTACCCTTACCTACCCAAACAATATATAAAACATAAGATGTCAGGAACAGAGAAAGACTAGGAGGAAGAAGCAGTTAAATAGGAAGATGGAATTAACCTAACGGAAGTTACCAAGGACGAGCTGACCGACTATGTATAATGCAAGATGTATATATACACGGAGATACATGGCTAGTACCAGTTAGACTTAACACTCTGGGAATCGTTCTAGGGAAATTTTAAGGACTTTACGGTTAATACCTTTACGAAAATCCCCTTATACTAGCTTTAACAACTACGCGATTGTCTAAACAGTAAAGGAGTATAGGTTAACACTAACTATAAACAAGGCAAATCACTCCCTTAATCTTTATACGATATAGCACAAGAAGAGGACCAAACGGAATGGACTAGAGAAGAGATAAACGTACTTAAGAAAAAGTTTGGCACCAATATTAAGTTAAGAAGTATTGAGTATTATAAGATATACGGAACTTCGGAGGAGCAATAAGTAAGACGTTCCTTAGTGCCTATACTTTCCACTATACCCCAATCTATAATTACCTCTACCTTTACACTATCCGTTACGCCTTAACCTATAACAACATAACAACTCTACGGACAACCTACGGACAAAGAGAACCGCCCTATTACTATAACCGGCTATGGAAAGAAAATTGCGAATGCAGCTAAGATATATACGGAGGAATAGAAATATGGTGGTATAAATAAAAGCCTTAACTACAAATTAACAATATTCTATGATATCTGTAATTAAGCGGATATACCCTAAGAAGCTTACCTTAAAGCATTCCCTACTATGTTGAAAGGACTAGCTTTAGACCACTTCTATATAAACCAACTGTCCCACCTATCATTTGCCAAAGCTCGTGAGCACCTTTAGAATTTCTTTAAAGGACTAGGATTTTAACGCAAGAATCTAGATAAATAGAATACCATTACACTCACAATAGTAATAGTAGGAAATATAGATAAGTCTATAAGTGAATATCTCCAATTGCTAATCCACAGACTTTGTTAACTATAGTATGGCCTTAAACCTACCTTATAAACTATAGACTTCCTTTACAATAAAATCGTTACTTCTTACTAGGGAATACCAGTATGTAGATATGCAGTCTCTAACCTACCGGACAACCTTAAAGCCCTTATTAATAAACTTTAATTGTCTATTATAGCATACGAGAAAGAGCATACGGAGAAGATATAAGCTTTCTTTACGAACCAATAATTCCATAGAAGAGACAACAACTATAACCGTAACAACTGTAGTAACTGCAGTAACCCCCTATATAACCGCAACTGACAGAAACTACGTTGCTTTGTATATAACAAGGAAGGATGTTACTTATAGAAATATACTAAGGAGGAGCAAGAAGAGTCTAAGACTAAGTTTAAGAATAAGTTTAAGAACCGCTTCTAGGAATAAATAAAGCAATATATTATAGACTACAAAGGCGACAACAATAAGGACAACAATGAGGACAATAAGATTACCAATATATTTAACGCTTTAGTAATTAACATAGACCCCAACACTCTACTAAACAAGGACGACCAGGCCACAGTATACTATACTTCGTACGGTAAGATCGAACTAGACAATGTAACCGCTATAGCTTTAGAACTGGCCAACAGAGCTTATAGCCACGCAGTTATAACCATTAATACCACAACAGATATATTCCTTACTAACACAGACCCGTTTGCGTATAATACAACCTCACACTACACCTCCACAAAGTTTATAGGTGTAATGATTGATACTAGAGCCTCTAAACGTTCTATAGTAGGATACGGTCAGTTTCTTGCACTTTAGAAGATTAATAAAGTACAGTTAAACAAGTCCACGAGAGGCACAGTTAGCGTATAGTTTGGAATAGGTTCTACATCTTCTATTAGTTCTATTAAGGTAGCTACACTAATAGGTACAGTAGAGTTCCACATTGTTAAAGTTAACACCCCTTTTCTGCTTTACCTAGCAGATATAGATAACTTATAAGTGTACTTTAACAACCTAAAGAATGTCTTAATAACCCCCTTAAAGACCGTACCAGTTGTATGCCGATTTAGACACCTGTTTCTACTATAGGATACCTCATTATATGTGTTTATTATAGAGTCTTTTAACCAAAACCCATGCTACTTAACTGATATAGAATTGCGATGCCTACACTAACGCTTTAGATATCCGTTAGTAGAGCGACTTAAGAGAATATTGGACCGCGCTAGCTATAAAAACGATACTAATTAAAAAACCCTTAAGCATATTATCTGCTACTGCTTATACTGTTAAAAGCACGGAAAGTTACTAGGCAGATTTAGATTCACCTTAAAGAACAACATTAATTTTAACTACTGCATTATCGTTAATATTATGTATATCGACAGCAAGCCCGTACTTTATATTGTTAATAAAGGCACCCGATTTTAAACAGGCAGATAGCTACAGAATATTAGCGCTAAGCATATATAGGACATATTATAAGTGTGCTGGATTAATATATACCTAGGCCCCCTAGATGTGATTGCATATAACGCAGGAAAGAACTTTATTAGTAGAGAGTTTAAGCAATACGCGGTTAACATAGGCACTACTATAAGGAGCGTACCGGTTGAAGCTCACAACTTAATTGGCATGGTAGAGCGTTACCACGGCCCCTTGCGATATATATACTATATTATCACTTCTAAGATACCAGGAATTAATAAGAATATAGCACTACAAATAGCCTTTAAAGTAATTAATAACTCCGCAGGACTAGACGGCCTAATACCCATACTGTTAGTATTTGGAGCGTACCCCCAAATAATAGAGTCTGACGCACCTTTACCTACAGTAACACAGCGTGCGATTGCATTTAAGAAAGCTATAGAGGAAGTAAAGAAGATACAAGCGGAGTGCTAGGTCGCAGATACACTTAATATACATAATAGCCCTAGTACTACCGCAATTTATAATCTACCCTATAACTCTTTAGTACTGGTCTAGAGAGAAGGCAATATAGGATAATTTGAATATTAGGTAGGACCATATAACCTACTAAATATTAAAGGAGAAATGTGTGCTGTTAATCTACCTAGCGGCCCTATAAAGTTCCGCAGTACTGCTGTTAAACCATACTTAATAGACCCTAGAAATATTTAAGTTAAAGATATCCAAGTTAACAGCACCTAAGTTAACAATATTCTAGTTAACAAAACTGTCCGTATATACAAACCGTCTACAGAAACTGCCTCTATATAGAAACCGTCCCTTACTAAAACTAGAGAAGCACAACTACCTTGCCAAGGAAGAGGAAGACCCCGTAAGCATCCCCTTTACATTAATACTGCCGACATTACTGTATTCTTGCAAGAGGATAGCAACTATAAGCAGTTTAAAACGTCCTATTAAAAGGAAATTACAGAACTAATTAAAAAGGGCGTATTTAAGATAATTAACCCTTAGGACGTACCCGTAGGAGTTAGAGTCTTTAACTTATAATTTATAGATAAGATTAAGAACCCTAGTACCAATAAAGCCTTTAAGAAATTAAGACTTGTTATCTAAGCGTATAACAATCTTAAAAAGGGTATTGTACTAACCTAGTTACCTACTATTTAACGAGTCAGCCAACGCCTTATTCTATGCATTACAGCAATACTATGAGGTAATGGTATATAGTTATACCTATAAGATATCTCCTAGGCGTATATCCAGTCTCTTATAAAGCTAAATTAAGACCTCTATATCCAACCATCTTACGAAATGGGAAGCTAATTAGGTATTAGAAAGAACTCCATCCTAAAGGTAATTAAGCCTTTATACAGTGTTCCAGAAGTAGGTAATTACTGGTTTATAACCTACTATAATCATTATATTAAGGAGTTAGATATAAACTTATTAACGTATAACCCTTACCTCTTATGGAGCAATACTCCTAACTACTTTAGCATTGTTGGCCTTTAAACTAACAATACTCTCTTCCTGGCTAATACCACCTTTGCGGACGCGGAGTAACGACATCTAGAAAAGGCTCACTTTCTTATAAAAGAGCGCGAGCAACTTATAGTCAAATAGTCACTTAAATTTAACAGATGCATTATTTAACTCTCTTAGAAAGGCAATATTACAATAACCTAGAAACACTAGTGCAAAAACCTAAATATAGTCCACCTTAGCAAAATAGCTATAACTACGAGCTTAAGAGGCATTGTCCATAATACACTAATACGTTGCACAACGCGTAAGAGGCGCGTATGTTGCCTCTATATATTAACCAGAAGCTTTCTTTAATCTCTCTTTTACCGCCTAGGTAATTAACCCCGAGAAGAAAGATATTATAGCACTTAATAAACAACTATAATTGCAGATTAATAACCTAATAAGAGGCCTTATATTTGTTAAATTGGATATTAACATATTACGCCTGCTTGCTTTTACTAACGCCTTATTTACCAACAATAAGAACCTCTTGTTACAAATAGGATATATACTGGTATTAGAGGACGCGTTATATAGGGCTAATATTATTCACTGGTTATTAATTAAGTGTAAAAGAGTTACTAGAAGCGTACTAGCTTTAGAACTCTACGCAATAGCCCACAGATTTGATATTAGCGCCGCAATTAAGTTAACCGTTGAATAACTCCTACAGATTGAACTCCCACTTGTACTTTACACCAACTTAAAATCACTCTACAAATGTCTTGTTAAGCTAGGCACTACATAAGAGAAACGTCTTATAATAGACGTTATATGTCTCCATTAGTTATACAAGCGCAGAGAGATTACGGAAGTTAAGTGAATTAACGGTAATAGCAACCCTACTGACTTAATAACTAAGAGCAAGGCATCTACGGCTCTTAAGAAGTTGATTAATACTAATTACTTAGAACTATAGACTATAGAGTGGGTTAAACGAACGAACTTAGATTTGGCTTAGCGTTATAATAGTACTAGGGCACGCCACCTGCCATATTCTATGGACCCTGAATTTAACCAGCCAATCAGGATTTTCTATCCCCGGGATGGAAAATCGCTATTGGCTCGCTTACCACTAGCGCCTTAGCGGCCCTCGCGATATATCTACCTGCTACCCCTAACAATTCTCCTTCTTCTCCTTAGCTTAGTATCTTCATTAGATAGCAATTATCACGGGACACCCCTGCGACACCTTATACACGTCCACCTGTTTCTACCAACTTAGCAATTGGAGACTGACCGCGAGCGGTAATCTAACGGCAATCTATGGCATTCTACTATATTTTGCTAAGTCCACTAAATCCTGCTAAGTTCTGCCAGGACCATTACCTAAATCCTATTCTGCTCCGTGTATATATTAACCAAGCAACCAAGTTAACAATATATACCTTTTCTTCCTATTTTCTTACCTTGTGTGAGCTATTACAGGCGTTATACAACAGGGATAGGATTGAAGGAGAAGCTACTATATATTATGGACGGAAGAGCCAGTTATTGCGTATACGCTACGAATAACGGGAATGGTACGATTTGGTTTCCTTCAGAGTTACTCCAGTATCGGTAGATATTCGTTTCATGTATTACGTACATAAAGCACGTGATCTACGCGAGACGCGTATATGTATCATCAAGACGTGCAGATAGAACGACAAGAATCCAACTACACACCGCACTGCACGTATATTACGTCTATTGCACTGTGTTAAAGCATACCAACAATTAAGTTTAATTTTACTATTTTACTTTTAAAACTTTTTATATTATAAATAACTACAATTAAGTAAGCTTTTATTTTTATTTTTAATATTAATAATATAATTTATAATGAATACTATAATTTTACAAATATATAAGTAAAGATAAAAAGCTTAAATTATAATCTATATATGGCAAACGCCCTAAAAACACGAATTACGCCAGTTGTATACGCCGACTCGCCCTAGATGTCCCCAACCATATCTCTGGGTCCACGCCTGCGACACCAACGCGATGTGCTACAGCACCATCTAATTTGATCATTAAACCTCGAACATGAGGCTGCTTCTCCTTCAACAGCACGATGGCAATGAAGACATTGCCTACTTCTACTTGATTCCCTTCGAATGGCTTTAGAGTCCCCCAGTCAGTTGGATCTTGAAAGATTCCTGAGTTCGCATCTGTAATGTCCACACAGTCAGCCTGGAGGACTATTATACCACTCTCGGCCGCGTTCCCCACCATGGCACAATCCCATGTGGCGGCAATAAAATCCTCATAGATCCCTTCGGCCTGCTTCAAGCCTTTTGGACGGAAGCCATAGTACGATACAGTGCCTAACCAGCCGGCCCAGCTCCAAGAGGGAAATGTTCCTCCGCGGGCATCGCGGGCGTCACGCCGCGCTGTACTGGAAGACATCCACAGCAAAGCAAGCCCAAAGTTATCATCTGGCAGACCCCAACAGAATTTCCAGTGGAATTTTTCGGATAAGAAACTCATTAGGCCTGCGAAGCCATTGAGAATGTCGGTTGGGAACGTAAGGTTCCGTGCCGTGTATGCGTCAACACAGTCTCCGTAGATTTGAAACGGAACCCTGCCATGAGCGGTCGCTAGAACTCCCCCTAGTTGGACGAAAGTGCCACGGGTAAATTTTATCTCGTTGGATTTGTGACAGTCGAACTCGCTAATTTCGCCTTCAAGACAGCGGTAATAGATGTCATCTTCAGTAAATACTAGCTGTCGCGAAGAAAGCGCTTTCTCCTGGAAGGTCCAGCCACGACTTTCCCAGATTGTATCCTCTAGTGCACGATAGAGTGAATAAGGTAATCGAACGCCAATATTCAAACCATTTACTCGAAGGATAGGTGGCGCACGACGCTTTCTGTTCATTGCGCCTACACCTGGTAAACCGAATTCTGCATCTTGGACAGCCGCCACGATCGTCAGAGTCGCATTACGGTATATTTTATCCATTTCGGAGATTTGGCTTTCTCGGCAATCTTCTGGAATACATAGCTGATCCACCCACAGGTACCTGAAGCCTAGCTGCTTCGCCACGTTCATTGCATGGAAAATTGTTGGAGGGACATCCTCAGGAAATTCAACGTGTCTCTGCTCAGAGATTTTGATAGGATTAGTGCGGCTCTTTCTTGAAACCTGTGGCCCCCAAACGTAACTCAAAGCTGCGTATTTGCAATCAATTGGAGCTTGAACAATACTTATCACCTGGACATCGATGACGAATATCTTAGTACTCATTCTTAAACTCAGCATCGCCTGCTGGCGACACTTTGGGTGTACCGCAATGCAACCATCAACCAGCCAGCTGATCGCAGAGAGGAGTGGGAAGGATCCGGTTGGCGAGTTGGTGGGAAGAAACTCCATTGTGCTAGATTTAACGGTGTATGAGTTATCAGGCCAAAGAATCAACTCCTTCTCTCTGGTTGGTCGAACGATTCCATCGACAGTGTTGGAATCAGTGCAATCGACGGAGAGTAATGCATTTTTTGAGTATGAGTGACCATTTCTTTTCAGTGTGCATACAGCATTAGATGTAATGCCGCTTTCGCGGTAGGAGAACATTGCAACAGTGAGAATGAATTGACAGAAGGAGCATTCTTTAGCTCTAGAAGCAATCGTACCGATTGTCCCTAGGGGAATGGTATAGGTAAAAAAGTCGGGGTTGCTCTTCTCGTCATCAAACTGCTCGAGGAGTTTCTTAAAGTCGTACTGAGAGCAAGATTGGCACAAACTTGTCGCCTCAACATAAGTTGTAGTCGACTCGCACCACGCTGGTGGATTTCCAATTTCTTCGCAGTTCACATTGAGTAGATATGTTGGGTACCCAATATAATTCCCTTCCTCGTCAAAGATCTCGTTATATTCTTCCTTCTCAAGGAGCCGGGCTCTTGCGTGTTCGGCGGACATTTTCTTCACTAGGCGATTCTAGAAATTTAGAATTTAGGCTCTTAATATATTTTTTGAAGAGAGGTAATATACTGTGAAGACAGGACTAGGGTTCGGATGCGTCTTCGTCAAGGTATATACTTCGTGGTGTCTGGACGGTGGCTGTATTCTGAGGACAAGCCAACAGTTGGGCATAGACTAGCAATGTGGTAATATGTACTTAGTCGGGACTAGGCGTGGCTGAGAGCCGGGTAGAGAGCTAGGTAGAAAGCTAAGAACAGCAGAGACAATTGAGGCCTCGAAAATCTCGAAAGCCTATGGAATATAAGGTGCGATGGAACGAGGTTAATCACGTGAATATTAAACGGTAAAACGCCACGTTTTGGAAGCTATATATATACTCTACCTCATTTTAATTAATTTTAGGAAAATCTATTAAGTAGTTATAGATAGATATATTTTTAGATCGTAAATTCTACTCTAATCTTTATATATCTATAATTACTAAGCGAATTATTTTAAAATTAATAAAAACGGGGCAGAATATATATATAAGCTTAAATATAAAATTTTAGAAATTATTATTAAGTAACGTATTCTACCGGCGAGTGTCGCAAACCACCGAGTGTCGCACGTTAAAATTCACCAAAAATTAGGAAATTTATATTTTAATATCTTAACAACCACTTAATAATAAATTCTAATAATTTGGATTTACACTTTTATATACACTTTATAGCTTCTATTAAGGTTATATAGTAGTTAGTTAAGTAGTTTTTAAGATACATAGAGACCAAATTTAGATCCTCTCCTTTAACCCTTTAGTTAATAATAAGAAACTAGACTATGTTATTCTGGTAAGGACCGCCTATTAAAATACAAAACGCTTTACAGATATCCTCTTAGTCTTTTAGGAATATCCTAGACTTTATCTAGTAAACAGTTAAATATTTAAACTGGCTAAGCCTTCTATAGAAATACTGTATTATAATTATTAGTAACAGTTTACCACTAGTCTAATGGCTAACTTATAAGTCGTAATAGCGTATATGCTACTGGTTCGTAACTGCTAAACAGTAGTCTCTTATTAGGATCTCTTTTAAGTACTTTATTAACATATTTTATGATTTGCTTTAGTTTCCTAGAGTTAGTAATTATGCTCTAGTTCTTCTAAAGCGGATTCTTGTCTAAAGGTTTATCCTATTTTTCGCTATAAAACTTATTAACTATTTACCTTAGCTTTATTCTAACTTTTATCTTATTATTCCACCATATATCCTACTACTTATCTCCTACCTTAGCCAAGCCTAAAAAGATAGTAAATTTTTTTAATAAGCGACTAGCTGTGAGGGCGCGAAGAGGCTTTAGGGAAGATTTAAAGGAATCAATATAAATTCTATCTAATCTAAGGGTATATAGCTCTTGCAAAGTACAAGACGTTATATAAAGAAGAGAAAGGAATATAGGAAACTTATAACTAAATATTTAGGGTCTTAGCAGCAGACGCGTGGACACAAGCCTACATAGATTTCTATAAGTTTTAACTAAATTCCATTACGTTAGTAAAATTTGGTGGAAAATAGTAGATTATAGTAGATAATCGCGGATAATTATAGACAGTTATAGATAGTTATAGACAGTTACAAACAGTTTTACATAGTTATCTATTAAGTGTTTCACTAAGACATTCCTACTATAACTAGGCTAGTCCCGTTATAGTACCCCCCCTTTTAGCCAAAGGTCTAAAACAATTTAATTTAGTTAAGAATTTATAACTTATTGCATTATAAGCGTTATAATATATTTTAAGTTCTTTTTAATTTTAAGTTTCCTACTATTATGTTTTATGTCTTTATATTAGGTAGTAGTTATTTACCTTTATATTATATCTATCCAGCTAGAGTAGGCCGTAAAGAATAGTCCTTATAAAACTCTTTTACTAAGAAAGGCGCGTCAGCCTTAATCTAGTTATAGGTTTCCTGGGTTCATATTTTATATCCTTTCCACTTAATAAGAAGTTTAAATTATTTAGATTATATTTTCCATTATATATTATTAATTAAGTTAATAAAGTAAGAACCGTTACCATTGTTAATAATTATAGAAGGTGGCGGTAGTACTTCGCAAGTTATAGGATTGTCTCTTAAAGGTTATAGTAAGCTTATATAAAACATTAGGTATATTTTTAATTTAGTTAGTAGTTTAAGCTTATAGGTATATAGGCTTAGTTTCTTCTTAATTTAATACAGGCCTATAAACTTCTAATTAAGTTTCTTTAAAGGCCGTTAAGTCTTTAGGTTTTATATACTTAGGTAAGCCATATTACCTTCCTTAAAGTCCTATACGGGAGCTCGTTCTTTATTTATATACCATTTCTATAACATTTAAGCGTACATTAACTCACTTTATAATAGTTCCGTTAACTACTTTATTTAATTAGCAAAGTTATACACGTTAATTAACTAGATCCGTTTAATCGTGGGTCCTATTATATTAATATTAGGTTATAGCTTAAATCTAAGTTAAGGGTCTTGTCCGTAGGTTGCGTAGAATAGTGTCACACCTATTAATACATTTATTATATTATTCGCAGTAAACTTAGCTAAAGGTAGCCATTTTTCCCAGTTGTCTTATAGGTAGGAGTAGTATATTTATAAGTATTGTTCTATAATCGCGTTCGCAATTTTAGTTTAACTATCTATCTCTAAATAAAACGCAGTTAAGAGTTATATTTAAATACTTAATTGTTTATATAGAGCTTACCAGAAGTCTAAAATAAACTAGCTTCCGCAGTTAGATATTATTATATTAGAAAGTCCGTATAGCTTAAAGACGTGCTTAATAAAACATTTGGCTATTAATATTACATTAATTAAGTCTATAGGAATTATATATCACATTTTTATAAAATGGTTAACTACTACTATAATATTTATAAACCTGTTACTACTAGGCAAGTTAACTATAAAATTAATTAAGATATCGCGCTATCTTTGTATTAGGATTGGTAGTAGTTAAAATACTCCTTACTTCTTTATATAAGAGGGTTTTCCATATACGCACATTCTATATGCTCGAACGTATTTCCATACATAGTTATGCATTATAGGCTAGTAATATACTTATTAAACAATCTTATAGGTCTTTGTATGGCCAGGATATCCTACTATAGGGGAGTTGTATACAAATTTAAGTATCTTAAATTGTAAAGGTTTAGAATTCGGAACTACTATCTTCTATTAATAGTATAATTAATTGTTTTAAATTTTGCATTTAGCAAGTATAATATCCTTATACTATCGTTTTCTAGTTTAGATTACCTTTATTATATCTACTATCTATACATTATTCTTATATTTGTATTTTATTAGCTTATTAATTTCTATTTCCTATTTATTAACTTCTAATTCATTTTTATTAAGTTCCGTATCTAGAAATATAGGACGTAGTTTTTTAAAATATTTAGGGGGCAGTAAAATCCGTAATTAATTTATAATCTATTTATCTAAGGCATTTATAGGTAAGTCCTGTAATTATTATATTAATATATTAGGCTTTTAACCAAGTTTGCCCAGTTAATATATAATCTTAAAGTTAAATCGTAAGAGGTATTCGGCCTAATGAATTTAGCGCTGCATTAATTGTTTTATAGTTATAAAGTATTATAGGTTCTTATGGTCCGTTAATACACATATTAGAAATAACAATTCTTTTAGCTTAAGACGCCATTATTTAAAGCATTTAATAATTATAAGTAGTTCCTTATTATATATCTTATAGTTTAATTTAGCAGGGGCAAGTTTTTAGGAGAGAAAGGCTACTAGATATAGTTTGCCATTCTTATTATATTGTAACAATACTCCCCCTAGCGCATAATTAGACAAGTTAGTTTTAATAGTATATTTAAGGTTAGGGTTAAAGTAAGTAAGAATTAGAGTAGTTATAAAGCAATATTTTAAATTATTAAAAGCTTATTTATATCTAGCGGTCCATTTAAATTTTATATTCTTCCTTATTAGGTTTACTAATAGCTAGGCAATTTCTAAAAAGTAGTTAATAAATTAATAATAGAAATTTGCAAATCCTAAAAATCCTTAAATATTTTATACATTACTAGGGCTTTTCTAGTTTATAATTGCAGTAACTTTCTTAGAATCTATTTTAATTCCATTATAGGATATAATTAAGCCTAAGTATATAACCTCAGACGCGTAGAACTTGCATTTCTTAATGTCGCATTATAAGCCCACGTCTTATAAGCGTTTAAGGACCATTTTAATGTGTTTTTAATGATTAAAAAGCAAGGACAAGTAAATTAAGATATCATTAATATACGCAGTAATAAATATATTAAGGAATTCACGAAGCGTATTATTAATATATTACTAAAACATACTAGGACCGTTCTTTACGCCAAACGGCATTACTAGGTATTTAAAGAGTCCCCATTATATATAAAAAGCTATATACTTCTTATCTCCTTTATATATACGGATTTTATTAAAGGCGGTAACTATATTAAGCTTTATAAAATACTGTGCCTTCACTAAACAGTTAAGCGTTTTTTAAATTAAAGGAATTGGATATCGGTTTTAAATCATAATTATATTTAGAGCTTAATAATTAACATAGAATCTTAAGCCTCCTCCTAGCTTTTTAATAAATAGTATAGGTAAGGCAAATAGAGATTAGCTAGGGCGAATAAATCCTTTTTCTAGATACTTATTAAGGTATTATCGCATTATAAGCAGTTCTTCTTATAATATACCGTATAGCGGACCAAACTTTAGTATTATACTAGGCTTAAGTTCTATCTTAAAATCGTGTTTTTCTTAGTATGGGGCTAGTTAGTTTACAAATTGTTTTTTAAACTTATTAATTAGGTTATAGTATTCTTTAGGCATAAGAGGTTAAGGATTAGGATATTATTTTAGTTCTAGTGCTTTCTTAATGTCTTCTATAGTTATAGCAAAGATTTTATAATCTTATCTTTTTGCTAATAAGATAAAAGGCGCGGCCTATATTATATAAATTTTAAGAGGTTTTAATATAACATCTTTATATTCTTTACCACAATTAGCAGTTATAGATTTATTATATTAGCTCAAGGTTCATGGCAAGGGTAATTTATATTATATTAAATTTAAATAGTTATATGCATATTTATAGGGTAAATGGTTTTTTAAGTAATAACTTTAGCAGTAGGTTATACAGAACTTTAGTGTTTCTTTAACCTAGCTAATTAAAGGGTTATATTATTTTAGCTATTTATATCCAAGTATTATCTTATAGTGCTTTAAGGGTGTTATAAACAGGGAAATGTATTTAAGGTGTTTACCTATCCGTAATTTTATAAGAGCGTAGTACGTTAGTTCGCTATATATTAAGGGTTTGCCGTTAAAGCCTTATAGGCCTTAGGGCTTGTTAAGTTTCTTTAAATTTAGGCGTTAAGTTTTTATATAGTTTGTGTTAATAAAGCCTATACTAGTAGCTCTGCTGTCTATTAGGATTTATACTTCCTTCTATTTTCTAAGTATTTAAATTTCGCTAAGTACATTAAGGGAGTTATGTTGTATATCAGCGCTAGAAGAGCCTAAATACTTATACTCTTCCACCTTTTATCCTAAGGCGCGACTTGGCCTTAGGATAATTTGTTTTCTAAGTTAACTAAAGGCAAGATACTTTGTGGCGTCTAAGTATAATTTATAAAGTGGGTACAATTTAAGGAATAAGTATAACTTAAGAAATGGGTATGATTTGAAGATTAGGTATAACTTAAGGATTAGAAGGAACTATAGCGGACTTTTTCAAAAGGGTAAGTTTAGTAATGCTTTTAAATATATCCTTTTTTACCGCATCTAAAGCATTCTCTATTTATGGCTTAAGTTCTTTATTTATTAGTTCCTAAAGGTGCATAGAATTAAGCGGCATTAAGGTCCATAGGGTTATATATAGCGCTTTTAGGTTTTAGAGACGGATCGCGCTTTAGGGTATATACCAGTTTTATAGAGTTTAGAATATAAGGTATAGTTAGCTTTAGACAACGAGTCTATTTATTATATTAAAGGTCCTTATTAATTTGTTAATATATTATAGCAAATTTAGATAGGTTCTTTGGTAGTTCTCTACCTACTATCTAGGCTCTAATCTTATCTAAAATAGCTTATTAAAGAGCAGCAACTCTAGCGGCTTTATTCTAATTTAGCTTGCTAACTAGACCTAAAAATTCTAAAAAGAAGCTGGTAAAGTCTCAATTCCATTATTATAGGGTTTCAAGTTTAGTAACAGCTGTATATTCGCGGCTAGTGTTATTATACGTTTGTTCTAGCAGAGAGATAAAGGGTTTAAAATTAACGAAAGTGCTATTATAGAAGAATGGATCTATGGTTTATACAGCGTCCTTACTTAAACAAGACATTCCATAGCTAACCTTGCTAGCCTCAGTGGGGTATTAATTATAGTTTATTAAGAGTTTAAAACGGAGCTTGGTTATAAAGGGATATAGGTTATTTTAGTTTCTATTAAACATTAGAGGATTAGGGAGCTTTTTAGATTTTATAATAGGTACTGGGTTTGCTATAGGTATAGGTTAAGCTACTATTACTAGTTTAGTATTCGCATTTAACGAGTTAGGTTTAGGTACCGTTATTTTAATCTCGTTTATAGGTGTTGCTATTAGGGTCTATAATATAAATGCCTTAACGTTATAGAGTTCTTTGCGGAGTGCTTCTATTAATTGCTAGTGCTAAGCTTCTAGTGCAGCCCGCTACTAAGCTAAGGCGTCTATAAAGGCCTATTGTATTATGGTTAACTGTTCCCTAACTAGGGTTATAATAATCGTGGTTATTAAAAGGGATTCGGGTTCGTTTACTATTTTAATAGTAGTTGTTTTAACGCAACGTAATATAAGGGCGCGAAGAGGCTTTGGGGAAGATTTAAAGAAACTAATATAAATTCTATCTAATCTAAGGGTATATAGCTCTTGCAAAGTATAAGACGTTGCGTAAAGAAGAGAAAGGAATATAGGAAACTTATCACTAAATATTTAGGGTCTTAGTAGTAGACGCGTGGGCACAAGCCTATATGGATTTCTATAAGTTTTAACCAAATTCCATTACGTTAGTGGAATTTGGTGGAAAACGGTAGATTATAGCGGACAATTATAGACAGTTATAAATAGTTGTAGATAGTTACAGACAGTTATAAACAGTTTTACATAGTTATCTGTCGAGTGTTTTACTGAGATATTCCTACTGTAACTAGGCTAGTCCCGTTACACTAGCTCCCCTTAAAAATTAATCTATATTAAAAAAAGGTTCTTCTCCTTTTCTTTTTTTAGCTTTTTAGTATTTAAAAGTTTTATTTAGCTGTTTAAAAGCATCTAGGGATGCTTTATACTAGATCTTCTTAATATATAGTTTGAATATTAAATTGTTTATTATATAGTAGTCTTAGTAGATAACTAGTGGTAGTTTATTAATTACCCTCCTATTAAGCTATTGGTCTTCCCCTATCCAGCGTATAATTAAGGTCTTTATAATTAAAGAGAAGCATTCTTTAAAGCCTATAATAACCTTATTTAGAAAAGAAGAGCAATTAACGCTTTAATATTATAATTATTAATTAATTTTATAGATAGGAAATCCGCCTAATTAGGGGTCCTAAAAAGTTCTAAGGCGGGAATTAGACTTGTAAAACCTTTACTAGTTAGCGTACTAGAAATAAACACTACTAAAGGTTAAGAGGTGTAGTAGGTTATTTTACTATTACTATCCTTATAAGACTGGCCTGGGTTTCAAAAGTAAGGAAATACTGCTTAATTATTATACACTTATTTAACCATTTTTATTAGATAACCTATCTCTAACCTATCCGTATAGAACTTATTAGTAAGAATTCCACTAATAATATAATAAGGACTACCGTCTCTATGGAGATTAGAAATAGTCTTATACTATTTCTAAGTGGTCTAGGTTATTACACAAGTTTATAAGGTTGTAATTATAAGATATAAAGCTGATCTTAGGTCTATTTTCCACTAGACAACTTTGTCTTCTCTTTTATATTTTATAGGTTTAAGAATATCTTTATCTTTATCCGTAAAATTGTACTTCTTTATACTAGACCTAATAAAAGCCATATAGCGTACGCGGACTTATAGTTTGCCTTTAAAAATAAAATTGTTTAGTTCTAAGGTCTTAAACTATAATTTAACGTCTTTAACTGCTTAGGGCAGTAGATTCTGTCTAGTAATATATATAGTTAGTCCTACTAGCCAGTTAAGAAATTTTCTAGTAATACTTCCCTTAATATAACAGCACTATGGCATGCCATCTATTTAACTTAGGTATTAGGCATTAGGCGGCTGTAGGTATTTATCTATACTAAGGGTAAGATAGAGACTTTTATCTCTACCTTTTTAATTTTTCTAATTAAGTCAGTTAAGGTTAATCTTAGTTATTAATACACTAGTACACTAGATTAAAAGCATTTAAAGTATTTTGCCTAAATCTATTATATCTATAAAAAAGGTCCTACCTAGGGCTGCATAATTAAAAAGAGCATAGGTAATACTAAGCAGCTAATATATCTATATAGCTTTACTCTTTTTTATACCATGTAAGTAGAAGGTTATATCTTAAAGAGTGTTATAAACAGTTAACGGAAATAAGAGAAACTATAGTGCCTTTACCTATAATATTGGGTTAATATATACTTCTTGCACGTCCTTTAGGTAATTAACTTCCTAATTAACCTCCTTAATTTTATCCTTATACTTATCTTCTAGTTCCTTATTAGTTAAAATAGGGTTAATTAAGGCGTTAAAGTGGCGGCGCTCCCATATACAGTTAAGATTAATTTCCCCAATATAAATTAGGTTAGGGGTTATTTATATCCTTAAATAATATATTAATAAACATTTTATAATTAGACTTTGGCTATTTATTACACTATCCTTTTATCTCATCCCATAGCATTATCTTAAATGTTTATACTTTATCTAGATTTACGCCTTTTAAAGGCTTTAATTTATTTAGTAGGGGCTAGTCTTTACTACTATGGGTCTAGCTATAAGCAGTTTTAATTATAGCCAGCTATACGGCTAATAATATACTAGTAGGTATAGGTAGCGTAGACTTTAGGATTAATGTATAATTTAGATTTAACTACTTAGGTATAGGTGGCGTAAACTCTAGGGTTAACTATTTATAACTAGTTTAACCCAGAGTAGGTATGCCTATTCTTCTCCTAGTTAGCACTAGCCGTATAATATTAGGGTTAGAGTTAGACTTAGAACTATGTTTATTAAATCTTATACCTATAAATATATGTTAAATAGATCTATATAATATTATATAATATTATATAAATTATAAAGTCTCTTACGCTTTATAATCTAATTAGGATCTTTAACTCTAATTATAATTATATTAAGTCCAGCCTTCTTTATAGAAAGTACCATAAATGCTAAGTTTATATAGTTGAGAATTAGTGTATTAGTAGTTAGATCTACTATAGTCTAGCCATCCCTATATTTATCTACTAAGAAGTTTGCACTTATTGTGGCCTGCAGCTTATTATATCTACAGTAATATATATTAATTTTCTCTAGAGAATTGGACAACTGTCACAGGAGTTACCCGCGTACGTTCGTCCCGTAATACCTACGCACGTACCATCGCAACCCCTATATCTTTAACCACGTTTCCTAACCTGTTCCTGTTCTTTGTCAAACGTCTTAAACCATTATACGTTAATATACTTAGCATGGTCAATAGCTAGCAATCAAGCTTATTTGTAAACTGCTGAGTTAATCCGAAATACTACGTTTGACCCTTTTTATTCCTAGCTGGCCTAGGGCTACTAGTTGCGGAGTATGCCTTTTTACGCCTTGCGAGGGTAGGAATAGGAGCTGCTAGCTGCAGGTAGACTAGGATATTAAGGCTCTAAACTGGACAAGACCTTGCGCTAATACGCCTATAACCTACAGTGGGGTGTTATAAGTGTCCGTGCTAAGTGAATTTTTAAGCTAACCCACCCCACTAAATTATATATAATAACCACATAATTAATTCTAAAGCTTTAAAAAATATCTAAGGTTTATATTATATATTAAATCTAGCTATTATTACTTTTTTAAAAATTTAAAACCGATAATTCCTTTAGAATATTATTTTAAAAGCGTAAAAGTTTATTGTAGGATTATGAAGTTAAAAAATTGGAATTTATATAGAGAATTGCTTTTTTTTTTAATTTTTTAACTTTATGACCTTATAATAAAATTATATATATTTTAAATAAAAATATAAATAGAGAGAGTTTTAGTAATAGCAAATCTCTATAAAATATTAGATTTTTAAGAAATATTTTTAATATCTGGTAGTAGAAAACATAGGCCAAAAATAGTAAGTTTAGTTAAAAGTTAGTAAAACATAAGGGCTTTTAACAAAGGACTATAAGATTTAAGACTTTAAAAAAAGTTACAATAGCTAGATCTTACATAGCGATAACCTTTATAACTATTTTAAAGCTATAGAATTGATTTTGCGGTTGCTATATAGTAATTCAGCGAAAAATATCACATTTGGTGTGGTCTGGGCACGGACACTTATAACACCCCACTATAATAGCTTGCACCCTGCTGCTACTAATTACAAATAAGCACGTTACTGCCCTCCAGTTTGACCTTATATGGCTCGCATCCTACTGCACAATAACCTAAACCTAAATCCTAACGCTGGCATTATACTGCTGTCCTACCAACCTGGCCTTGTTACTGCTGTATAAATCTAACAAGTCCCCGTGCTAATATGCCTATAGACCAACAAGCCTTGCACTATACTGCCCTGCGAACTGACAAGCCTTATGCCGATATGTATACGAACCCTAATAACCTGTTGTGCTAATACACCTACGACCCAAATACGGCTAGGTAGAGCTTTGCTCCCTAGATATATAAACACGCTAGCACTGTACTGCCACCTGCATAAACCTATTGCTAGCACTATACTGCTATACATGAACCTATTGCTTGTATTATACTGCTACCTGCTGCCGAAGTCGCCCGTACCTAATATCTAGATTATCCTAAGCCGCCTAAACACGTTGCTAGCATTATACTACTACCGCTAAAGTCATCTATATTTAATACCCGTCCTAAGCCACCCGTTACTGGCACAGTACTACTACTATATAAACTAATAAGCTCCGCGCTAATATGCCTGTAAAACTACAACCTATTAATAAGCCCTCGCGCCAATATGCCTATGAGCCAAATATAGCTAGTAGAGCTTTGCTCCCTAGACATCCCCAGCTAGATAGAGCCTAGCTCTCTAGAAAATGACCCTATTACTTGCATTATACTACTATATAAACTAATAAGCTCTGTGCTAATTTGCCTACGGAACCCAAACTAATAAGACTCCGCGCTAATTTATATATAGACCTGCTGATAAGACCTTATACCGTTACGCCTATAAGACAACCCCTATACTGGCACTGTACTGCCACCAATTTTAAATAGGCATATTACTGCTCTTTGGTTTAACCTGCGCTCGCATTATACTACTGGTCGCTAGCATTGTACTACTATTCTACTAAAGCCCACACTATTACTGCCCTATAAATCTAACAAGACCTATACCGATTTGCCTATAGAACCTAAACCCGTTACTAGCACTATACTACTACCTAAACCTAATAAGATCCTATACTAATATGCCTATGGAACCTGCGCTAGCACTATACTGCTATATAATAAACAACTATAAGTACTACACCGTACTAATAAAAACTCGCCTATAAGTACTACACCGTACTAATAAGAACTCGCCTATAACTACAAATACTGTATTATACTGATAAGAACCTGCCAAGAAGACCTGCACTATAACTACTGTACCAACCATACCGCTACCTAAATTTTTTTTCCCTACCTACCCGCCCCTTACGTACCCTACTCCCCTATATACCCTACCTCCCCGCTAAAGGGGGGAAGGGGGGGGGGGGTGTAACGGAACCTTGTAGCAGGAACTACGGTGGGTCCTATTATTGGGCTAGGTATGTAGGTAAGAACAAATCAACAACGTAATAATAACTGGTGGAGTAGTTGCCCAACAGATTAACTCTAATTGTATTCTGAGATTTACTACGAAGAGAGAACTATCTGGGTAGGGACTGTGGTCCTTCAAATACACAACTATACGCCTAAGAAACCCTTTCGCTTTGTAAAGTACGTGCGCTCTATCTGCTCTGCTCTATAGATTACACAGATTATATAGATTACACAGATCACATTACGTGACCTCGGCTACTATTTTTTGTTATATAGTTCCACCAGATCTATCCTGGACCGTGCCTGTATTAACCAACTAGCTTCCTCCAACTCTTCTCTAAGTAGTCATAACATCGTACTTAAGCTGTCCGTAACACTATCTCCCTCCTCTTTATCTTTGTCCTTGAAGATTCCTAACATCTCTAAGTTGTCTACTAGAGGTGTAATGTCCGTCTAATTAACTTGGTTAATATCCTTACTTATTATGCCTTCTAAGGTCTCCAAACCCTTAGCTTTCTCTTCTACAGCTCATTGGTCTCGTACCGTTGCTGCAATACTATTGTTGGGTGAGATAATGCTATCTCCGTGTTCTCGCTGTGCGAAAGAGGGGTTGGTCTGCGTTGTACTGGTAAGTCCTGCCGCCCGATAACCGTCCTCTTGTTTGGAGTGCACTAAAGCAAACGTTTAATTGTCCTGCGACGTCCGCTCTATCTCTAACGCTAAATGTACGCGTCCTATGACTCTTAATAGTCTTTAAGTTCCCTTATTAACCTCTTTTAGGGTCTTATATTTAATCTACCACTGCAAAGCTTAATAATGAGCTTTTGAGCACCCTGGGTAAAATTCGTTATCTTTAAGATAAAGACCATACTCGTGCTAAGAGAGTAAGGGAAGAGGAGCGTTAAGCCCTTAAAGCGCGTGCTTCGGCTTACGCCCGTTTTTGTTATCTTAAGTAAGTGCATAAAAAGGTTTATTCTAAGAAGTGGAAACTTATTTAACAAGGCTTACAGGAACTTAGTGATAAAAGAACAGACTTTTTTCTAACTGAGAGGGAAACAACTCTAAGTAGCTTAGTAGGTGCTCCTCTTAGGTCCCCCTTAGGTGACTTATTTTTTAGTAATCTTTCTTTGTTAATGCTGCCTGACCCTTTTTCTTCTAATACTCCTGTACCTTTCCTATAGCGTTCTTTAGGTTGCTTAGTGGTTCCTAGGTAGTCTTACTATAGCCTATCTACTTTACTTTATACTATGTTTTATTATCTACATCCTTGTAACTGATAATCTTTAAAACTTACTATTTGTCTTCCTCTTGTCCTCTATACGTGTCTGCCTTGTAAACTGGTAGCTTAATATCTCTATATGCTAGTTCTAGCATTGTGATATGCTGTATAGGATAGATTCTTATTTTGGCTAATAGGTTTAACTTATACATAACTAATAAAATTCTTTACATAATTTTAAAAGGTCCTAGTCTAATATAGTCTAACTTCTTGCTTAGTTGTTAACTCTTAAAATTTTTATATAGTAGCCATACTTTATCTCCCTTCTTAAGATCTGGTCCCTTAGATCTCTTAGCATTATAGTACCTTTTTATTCGTTTTTATACTAGTTTTGCTGTTTCCTTAAGGTCTATATAAAGATTTATTAACGTCTCCATTCTTTATTTAGCTGTGCTACTCGTTTTCTTTACTTAATATGGCGATAACGACGTTCTTAGTTTGTACCCGTAGTTTGCCTTAAATAGTAATATCCCCATTCCTTCTTATGGTATTGTCATGGGACACCTCCATAACACCTTACACACGTCCACCTGTTTCCACCAATGTAGCAAAAAGAGACCGACCGCGAGACGGCAATCTGCCGGCAATCTACGGCAATCTGATAGCAATCTGCCGTATTCTGCCATATTCTGCTAAGTCCAACGAATCCTGCCAAGTTCTGCCAGGACCGCTCCTCAAATCCTATTCTGCTCCATGCACGTGTTAACCAAGCAACAAAACTAACAATATATACCCTTTCTCCCCGTTTCCTTACCTTCTCTCCTTATATAACGTCTTAACTTTATTACATAGTTTATATACATAGCTTAATAATATCTACTTTGCTATATATTACTATCGCTTATGCTCGCTCTGTAATACTATGTTGCGTTAACCTTATATACCACCCTCTAAAATACAGAACAACCCTAAAGCCCCTATAACAGCCGCCAGCATTATATCCGCACTCCAAAAACAATTAGTAGAGATACAGAAGTCCTTTATAGACGCCCTTATATAGAACTAAGCCACTTTAACTTAACAATAAGCTAAATAAGAGGCATAACACCTGCAAATAATTAAGGACCTTTAAGAAGAAGTTTGCACCCTTAGGATGCCTATACTAGGGCCCTAAAACCAAACGCCTTCTCTAAAAACAAACACGCGGGATAAGAGTCCCGAACCTATAGTAACTATTTATCCCAAACCAACTACTGCACTATAATGATTTAAATAACTACTAGACCCTCCGATATTTACTAGTAAATAATAAGAACTCCAATTATTCCTAAGCCAGCTTAAAAATAAGCTAACTAGTAATACTAACCGCTACCTAACTAAAGCCAACCAACTCTGCTACGCCCTAAGTTAACTAGAAGAAGACGTAGTTGACCTTATTAAACCCCTTTAACCGAACTCAGTATAAAGTCTAGTTATACTACTTAAAGCCATATACGGTAACCCAAACCATTAAGCTACCGCTTAGAGAAAGATAAACCATATAACTTAAGGAACAAAAAGTTTCCCAGTATACTTCTCTGAATTTAACTATTACGTAAAGGAAACAGGCTGGAATAACTCCGTACTGGTTAATAGCCTTATTAAGTCCCTAAGCCCTAAACTAAAAACCTCCCTAATAGGTATAGACCTACTAGGAGCTCTTAACGCCTACGCAAATATTATTAATAAATGGTATAATAATATACTACGCCTAACACCGAAGTCCACTCCTTAATACAATATAACAGCCCTATAAACGTCCACTAAGTTATCGTCTCAGCCTAAGCACCCCAACGCCATGGATATTAATATAGGGACCCTAGGATACGCTCTACTAGGGTCCCCTAAATAAGAACAACACATTAAGCTAGGCCTTTGCTTTAAATGCGGAAGTAAGGAATATATCTTAAGATACTACTCCGTCCCTATACCCCAACACAACTTATAAATGGCCAACACTAATAACTGTTCACCATATTAATCCTCTAGTTACCATCCCTAATCTTTACCTGGCTCCAGCCCCGCGTCTAGTAAGCACTATTTATAAGGACGAAGTTATAACTAATATTCTATAGGAACCCCTTCCCGCTCACCACCAAAAGGCACGTCCTGGAGTTAAGTTGCTCTCTAGGACAGCTATATTACAGGATCTCGTTAAATGCATTAGATATTGCAAAACCTAACTCTTAGGATTGTAGTATAACTATTAACTACCGTCTTTAGTAGAAAGGTTAATAGGCTAATACTTAAGTCCTAATTAACACAGGAGCTAGCGGCATAGGATTTATTAATAAGATCTTTATATAAGATAATAGGTTTACCCTAACACCCCTTAACCAGCATATTAACATATTTGGATTTAATAGCAAACGCACTATTTTAAGCCGTATTACTTATATAATAGCCCTAAGACTCCAATACCTAAACCATAAAGAATTAATTAAGCTCTTTATGACTACCCTAGGTTACCTAGTAATCCTTAGACAACCCTAGATAAAGCTATATAAGGTAACCATTAATTAGGACAACCTTAAGCTTCTATTTACTGCCTCCCGCTACAAGCAGAAGTGCCTTATAACTTACTACTTAGACCCTAAACCAAAATCTAGAAAATCCATTAAGATCTACTAGTCTAAAATTTCCACCAATGTCCACCCTATACCTAAAAAGTCCACCTAATTCCACCTACCAGAGAATTCCACCAAATTCCACTAATATAAGACTTCCACCGACGACCACTAAGAACCCGAAAATAATATATAACTACATAAACTAACTCTAACTGCTACACCTAGAACCAAGCAGAAGCTTAAGCTTAACATACAAAAGTACCAGAAGAACTGGTATTCTACTATAAAAAGGATACTTAAAGAACCTAAACCTAAATCTAATACTAACTCCATAACTAATACTAAACCTAAACCCAAACAAGAAACTATATAAGAAACTAAGAACAATCTAAGCTCGCTTAACACCTTAGACATCTATATAATTGGAGCTACTCCGCTAGTATAACTCGCCAGGAAACCAGAATATATAATCTTCGCTGTTACAATGGCCGATATTAAGAAGGCCTTAGCACTAAAAAAGTACACTAACCCCGCCACGAAGGTACCAGTAGAGTACCATAATTATTTAGATGTATTCTTATAAAAGGAAGCCAATAAGCTACCAGAACGCCGTCCATATAATTATAAGATTATAGTTAAAGAAGGAAAACATCCTGGATTTAGACCCTTATACGGGATATCCTAAAACGAACTCCAAGTACTATAGAAGTACTTAGACGAACATCTAGATAAGGGTTTTATTAGAGCAAGTTTATTACCTATAGCCGTACCAGTAATCTTTGTTAAGAAACCTGGCGGCGGTCTATGCTTCTATATAGACTACTAAGCCCTTAACGCTGTTACTGTTAAGAACTAATACCTAATCCCGTTAATCCAAGAGACACTAAACCAATTAAGTAAGGCTTGCTTCTATACAAAGCTTGATATTATCTACGCATTCAACCGCCTCCGTATTGCAAAAGGAGACGAATGGCTTACTACATTTTGTACTTAATACGGATTATTCAAATACTTAGTAATGCCATTTGGCCTTATAAATGCCCCAAGTTCATTCCAACACTTTATAAATAATACCCTACGCCCATACCTAGACATCTTTTATACTGCTTATATCAACGACATCTTAATATACAGCAATAATCTAGCTAAACACCAAAAATATATTGAACTGATCCTATAAGCCTTGCGCGGAGCTAGTCTACAATTAGATATAGACAAATACGAGTTCTACAAAACGGAAGTCCTATACCTTGGACTTGTTATTTCTATAGACGGCGTATAAATGGACCCCAAGAAGGTTAAAGTAATTATAAACTAGCAAGAACCTAAGAACGTCAAGGACGTAAGGGCCTTTATAGGCTTCGCCAACTTCTACCAACAGTTTATTGATAACTTCTCTGTCTTAGTTTTACCCCTTATAGCCTTAACCCAAAAGGACAAAGCCTTTATCTTTAATAAGGAATATAAGAAGGCCTTTGCTTATCTAAAGGTTATATTTACTATTGCACCTGTGCTTTAACACTTCAACCCAGACCAAATAAGTGTTATAGAAGCTGACTCATCTAATTACGTTACTGGAGGTATTCTATCTCAATATAATAAGGAAGGAGTATTACACCCTATAGTATACTTCTTGAAACGACTAAGCCTAGCTAAATGCAATTATGAGATCTACAACAAGGAATTGCTGGCAATTATTAAATACTTTAAGCAATAGCGACTAGAACTAGAAGGAACTAGATTCCCAATTAAAGTTCTTAGTAACTATAAGAACCTATAGTACTTTACAACTATAAAACAGCTAAGCCACCATTAAGCCCACTAGTTAGAATATCTGTCCTGATTCTAATTCTTAATCACGTACCGCCTAGGCGTTTAAGGCTAGAAGCCTAATGCCCTAACCTGACGTTCACAGGACGCACCAGCTTAAGAAGAAGCGCGCTCTTACCATAATTAGACTCTACTCCGCCCTAAGCTATTTAATCCCCCTATTAAAGATCTTATAGTACACACCCTTAAAATAACCGATCAAACTATTAAACAGATTATAGTCAACGAATATTTAAACAATGAATTTATCTAAGAGACGCTTAAGCTAATTTGAGACGGCGTTAAACGCTCTAAAAAGGTTTCTCTAAGTAAATGCGAAGTCTGTAGAAACCACTTATACTACTAGAACCGCCTAGTTGTCCCTAATTATAATAAACTTAAGCTCAAGCTCCTTAAACACATATATAACCTACTAGTAGCCGGCCACCTAGGCCGAGGAAAAACCCTAGAACTACTCCAACAAGAATACTACTGGCTAAATATATATAATATAATACGAAGGTATGTCTCTAGCTGCTATACCTACTAACAAGCTAAAGCTTTGCACAAGACGTATAACGGCTTTCTAAAGCCACTGCCTGTTCCGGACCGAAGATGGAAGGATATTTTAATTAACTTCGTTGTTAATCTCCCCGTAAGTAAAGGATATATAAATATTATGGTAGTTATAGATTAACTATCTAAGATGAGACACTTAATCGCCTACCCTAATATATTAACACCTGCCATTGCCTAACTGTTCCTGGATTATGTATGGAAACTCTACGGACTCCCTAAAACGATTATCTCTAATAGAGGCCGCCAGTTTATTTTGGCGTTCTAGGAAGAACTAACTACCTAACTCTATATTAAAGCACTGTTGTCTACAGCATATTACCCGGAAACGGATGGTCAAACGGAACGTGCAAATGCTATAATGGAACAGTATATTTGGATATATACGTTGTATTTACAGAACGACTGGATAGACTGGCTTATATTTACTAAATTTACTGCAAATAACTCCATTTTAGAAACTACAAAGGTCTCCCCATTCCTGGCTAATTACGGCCAGCACCTACAAATGGGTTTTAAACCCTTTAGTAATGTTCCTCGCCTAGCTTATTAGGCCTTATAAGTTATAGAAGCAAACGAATTCATAAAGAAGATGGAAGAACTATAAGAGTTCCTTACTAACAAAATAACATGGGCCCAGTCTGTCTATAAAGCCGCAGCAAATAAGAACCAAACCCTAACACTAGCTTACCAAATTAGTAACTTCGTCTGGCTAGACGCAAGAAATCTGAATATGAAACGACTTACTAAGAAACTTAACTAGAAGAACGCCGGCCCTTATAAGGTTGGAAAAGTTGTCTCTCCTTATACCTACCAACTGAAGCTCCCTAATATGGTTAAAATCCACCCTATATTCTATACGTCAGTCCTCCGCCCTACCGCCCCTATATTAGATGCCCTACCTGGACAGATCTAAGACCCTCCCCTACCAGTTAAAGTGGATGGTGAGGATAAGTACCTTGTTAAAAGAGTTAACGACATTAAGTACGACAAACGGAAACGCAAATATATATACCTTACGAAATAGAGAGGCTTTACTAAGCCCTTATGGGAACCCGTTGACTCTATAGGACTTATATAAGCCGCAGAAGACTTTCACAAACTCTACCTAAAACTACCACAGCCCCATCTCATAGAAGCTTAAGTTTAAAGGGGGGGTACTATTATAGGACACCTCCGTAACACCTTACACACATCCACCTATTTCCACCAACGCAGCAAGAAGAGACTAACCGCGAGACGGCAATCTACTAGCAATCTACGGCAATCTAATAGCAATCTGCCGCATTCTGCTATATTCTGCTAAGTCTAACGAATCCTGCTAAGTTCTGCTAGGACCGCTCCTTAAATCCTATCCTGCTCCGTGCATGTGTCGACCAAGCAACGAAACTAACGATATATACCCTTTCTCCCCGTTTCCTTACCTTCTCTCCTCACGCAACATCTTGACTTCATTACATAGTTCATGTACATAGCTTAATAATATCTACTTTGCTATATATTACCATCGCTTATACTCGCTCCGTGACAGGTATTGTATTATATATAAACTGTGTAACTGGTAATAACAATACCCAATTGTTCTGTACGTAATTAATATAGTGCCTTAGATACTGCTCTAGTGTTTAATTTAGTCTTTCTGTTTGTCTATCTATCTGCGGATAATACGCTATAGATATTACTGCGTAAACCCCTTGTTCTGCCAGAAATACTTCCTAAAATACTGCTATAAATCTTAGATCTCTATCCGATATAATCTTATCTAGTGCTCCGTGTCTTGTAAATACTTCCTTTATATAGATTCTAGCGATATCTTCTACTAATATCTCTTTAGTGCATGCTATAAAGTATCCCCACTTTATTAGCTTATCTACTATTACTAAAATCGCGTTATAATCTTGTCCTATAATAGGATCTTTTAACTTTGGTAACTTAATAATAAAGTCCTATAATATAACTTCCTATGGTCTTCCTGGTATCTTAATAGGTTATAGCCCTCCATATGGCTTATACCTTATTAGTTTATTCTTTTAGCAATCTAGATATTTCTTTATAACTTATCTTGCTAGTCCCTAGATTCCTTAAATAATGTACTCCTTTTAAAGTCTTAACACTAGTTCTATAGACCTATTATGTTTTTGTATTATTCCCTTATAGAATTCCTTAATAAATTCTTTTGCGATAGACTTAGGCACATACGTTGCTTCTCTATTTTTGTATTGCTTTAAGTCTAGATCCTCTACCTATGCTTCTTAGATCTTCTGTGTTTAATTACTCTTAGGTAATTTATAGATCTAACTTTCCTTAGTTGCTGTTATCTTTGGATAATTGTACCTAATTAATCCGTCTTAATTTTTTTGTAATAAAGCTCCTAATAGCTTTTTATTACTTTATAGTTTAGCTTTTCTGCTTAGAGCGTCTGCTCGTGCATTATCTATACCTTTGGTATGCTGGATTTTGAAATAGTATTCTGTAAGTATTTCCGCCTATCTAACCTGTCTTTGGTTGAGTTCCTTTATTGTTAGGAATCCTATAAGGTTTTTATAGTCCGTTTTAACCATAAATGGTTTCTCTATGCCTTATAAGAATGCTCTTTATTTCTTAAGTGCTGTAACTATACCTAACAACTCCTTGTTATAGATGTTGTAGTTTAACTCTGGTGGTGTTATCTTCTAACTATAGTACGCTACTGGATGCTATGCGTCCTAATGCTTCTGTAGCAAGTATACTCCTAGTGTAAAGTCTAATGCATTTGTCTTAACAACTGTTTCTAACTTTAGTTAATAGATCTTAAGGACTAGCTCTTAGGTAAACAGCTCTTTAAGTTCCTAGAATAGCTTCTTCTACTTATTACCCTAAACCTACGGTTCCTCCTTCTTTGTTAGCCTTGTAAATGGCTTAATGCTTTTTAACTACTGTGCTATAAACCTCCTATAGTAGTTACAAAACCCTAGAAACGATCTTAACTGCGTAACATTTTCTAGTTCTTGCCAACTTACTATAGCTTCGACTTTCTTTGGGTCTATACTGATTTTTCCTAGTTTAATAATAAATTCTACGAAATTGGTTTTTCTTATAAAGAACTCGCATTTCTTAATTGCTACTAGCATTTGTTCTTCCTGTAGTCTCTTTAAAACCTATTTAATATGTTCTCTATATTCTTCCTCGTTCTCTAAGTAGATGATAATATTGTTGAAATATACTATAATAAACTCATTAAGGTATTCTCCTAATACACTATTAATTCGCTTCTGGAATGTTGCTAGTGCGTTTATAAGCCTAAATTACATAACTAATGGTTTATATAGTCCTTCCTTTAACCTAAAGGCTGCCTTCTATTCGTCGCCTTCCTTGATTCTAATTTAATGGTACGCCTATCTTAGATCTATCTTTATAAAGATCTTTGCGTTGCCTATCCTGTCTTAGATTTCGCTAATTAAGGGTAAAGGATACCTATCCTTCCTAGTAATGCTGTTTAACTGTTTATAGTCTATACACATCCTAAGTTTTCCGTTTTTCTTTAGGATAAATAGTATTGGATATTTTACTAATAACTATAACGGTCTAATGTATCCCTTGCGTAAGTTCTCCTGGATAAACTCCTTAAGCGCTACTAACTCTGTTTTAGTAAGCTTATAGATTAGAAAGAACCTTAGACTTATTCCTTCTTCTAATTCTATCTCATAGTCCTATGCTATATGCTTTAACAGCTTTTCACTTTCTGGTGACCATAACTTTTTACTATACTTATAGTATTTCTTTGGTACATAACTTAAGCCTTATTTAGTCTCTTTATATGTCGCTCTAACTTGGTACTATACCAACTTAGTTTACTGTTGCACTTTATGCTGTTAAGTATTTTTAATATTAACCTAACCTATAACCTAATTGATCTTTAGATTATACTCCTGTAATTAAGGCATTCCTAGTATCACCTTGTCCTATCCTAATAGTAGGATATTAAAAGACATTCTAACTGGTCTTCCTTTAATAGTTAACTAAATAGGTCCTGTTTTAAGATTAATAATGCCTCCTTTATAGGCTATCTAATCTCCTAAAATTGTTATAAGTGGATATAGGTATTCCTTTTATCTATATAGTAACCCTATCCTTTCTACTGCTTTTAGTGATATATAGTTCCTAGTTACTCTACTATCTACTAACGCTTTAAACTGCTGATCTTGCCACTTAGCTTGTAAATTTAGGTATTATCCTTAAATTCCTTTAAGGGTCTAAGGCTCTAATACTGGTTTCCTTTAGTCCTATGCGCCTTTCCTTTTCCTAACTGTTAGCTGCTTAATCCTGCTTGTACTTGGTCTAACTTTAGCTAATACTTAGTTTGTTTCTTTTCCTCTATATGCTATAGATAAGTGTTCTCTAGGCACTTTTACTACTATTATCTGTCTAGGCATTCTTCTATAAGGAATCTTTTTAGTTAAAGTGTTAAGTCTTCTTAACCTTATACTTCTACTGGGTGCCATCTATGTATATACTTAGCGTTTTTAAACCGCTTTTCTTCTGGTGCCTAATATATCCTTACTAGGTACTTCCAGTTCTTATCTTTTGGTGCTCTATATATGTTATATATGTTATCCACACAAGCTATCCATGATAGTGTATAATGCGCTGCATGTTTTGGGTTAACTCTTAGTTTATCTTTATCCTTAAGTTTAAACCTATACCTAGTTAACCTAACTACTGGTATTTCTGCTATAGGTACTAAGATTTGTTACTTACTTCTCTAGTCCCTAGATCCTTCTTCTAGGTTCCTTAACATTATAATTAACGCTTCTTTAATGTGACTTATGCGTTTCTCCGTAATGGGTTAGTCTTAGACAACTTTTTTGTCTAGCTATATATAAAAGTCTTCCTATTTATTGTTGTGTTGTTGCCTATACCACTTTCCGTATAACTAGTTTAGTGTATATAGTCTATCTGTTAAAAAGTACCTTGTTATTGCTGTATTGTAACATCCTTTAGTATATCTTTCTTTGAACCTGGTTAGGATATCTAGATCCTCTTCTTATTCCAGTTTATCTAACTATTTTACCCTAGGTATCCCTACACTTGGCCTATTAGTAACTCTTTATATAGGTGCTCTATCCCTTATATGACCTGGTATAGCTAACCTCTTATCTAGCTTTTGCTCTTGCTATGCAATAATTCTTATTTTAAACTTATCTATAGTTTCTTATTTTCTGCGTCTTGTAGCTAGATCTTTATAGTTGTCTTACTTTTTAATCCTGGTATTAACTATTTAATCTTTAGGCTGAATACTACATTTACCTAGGATTATTAATATTCTTATTTGTTCCCCAAACTTATAGTTCTTAAACTTACGTCCTATACTTATTCGTTTATTACTAAACTAAGTCGCTACTCTTTCCCATCAGTTTTCGTCTGTTGTGGGTTCTTAGGTGTGTCTTATCTCGTCTTAAGAATCTTAAGCTTCTTTTATCTCTTTGTAAGAATCTTAAGCCTATGGCCTTTTACTTTTATTAAGTAATAAGCTAGCACTAGTAGTTATCTGCTTGCTTAACTTCTTTTAAACATTACTCCTATTATCTTATAAAGCAATAGAAATCGTATCTAATAGTATTATAATACCCGTTACTAAACCCTGTTCTGTAATAGTTTTAGTCTCTACTTCTGTTTTAACTTCTTTGAGGTCTATATACTCCTAGTAAGCTGCTCTTATTACCTTATTATTGGTAAATGCTTCGCCTTTATCAAATTTATTATCTTTAATATTTAATCTATAAGCTAGTTCGTTGGTTCCTCTGAATTTAAATAATAATGGCTCCTATAGCTAATAGCTTACGCCATACTTAGCGTCCTCATAAATTTAGTATGCGTTATTATAACAATACGCAAAACTGTTAATTAAACACTCTTTTGTTTCTTATAGTGCACCATCATTCTTTTATATGTACGTGCCTTCTGCTGGCCTAGTTCCCTTTACCACATAGTTACTTTAACCACCTCTATAATCTCTGGCGAAATAACCTTATTTTCCACAATTTATGCAAGCTCTATCTTTAAACCATTTTTCTTGCTATGGAGTCCGCCTAAACGTCTTCTGCTACTAAGATCCCTGGTTTAGCCTCTGCTCCTAGGTCCTTTAATTACTTAATCCTTAACCTCTAGGTTTCTATAGTTTCTTTTTCTACCTTTAGGTTTCTTTAGTACCGCTTAGGTCTATTAGCTCTGCGCTATTCTATAGTTTTTAACTCTATGTCTGTTGCTGCGTACTCTGCGCCTTATATAACTGTGGAACTCTGTCTTGCCCTCTCTTAGCTTATTCCCTTTAATAGATCCTATTATTAATCTTTATTAACTAATCTATTAACTCCTTTAGAGTATCCGCATCTTCTATTAGGATAATTGCGTTTTGGACCTTAGCCTTAAGTCCCTATTTATACTATGCCATAAGCGCCCTATTGTTCCACTTAACCTATATAGCTAGTGTTTAAAACTGCGTTATATACTTAATTGCTAAAGTATGTTGTACTAAGTTCTAAAGCTTTTGTTCTGCTATAGTTGTGGCCTCTAAATCTCTAAATATCTACATTAGTTATTCTACGAACCCGTTCTAACTGGTAAATATATACCGTACGTCCTGGTTAGTAGTTGTTATGCCATTGGCCTATATTTCTATAAGATATAGCTTAAACCACTTAAGTGCCCTCCCCATTAGGAATAATCCTGCATAGGCTATTTAATCTAACGATGTTGCTAACTTCGCTCCTTTCTGTACTACCTTAAAGTGCATCTGCGTAAGAAATCCCTTAAGCTTTAACTTCTCTCCTGAGAATTGTTTAATTAAAGGTAGCTTAATTTTTGCTACTCTGATTCCATTAATGCGTTCTTTAAGTATCCTATTATTGTCTTATAAGTGATTAACCATTTCCTGTAACTGACCTCGCGTAACCACTTAAGAATCCCTATTATCTATACTAGTATTACCTGGCCCTGAGGTTGTAGCTGCCGTCAACGTCGTTATAACTGGTGCTTTAGGTGGCATGTTGTTCGATCTTGTTTAATACCATAACCTTGGTAGTAAATATGTAACGGAACCTTATAGTAGGAACTACGGTGGGTCCTATTATTAGGCTAGGTATATAGGTAAGAATAAATTAACAATATAATAATAACTGGTAGAGTGGTTGCCTAATAGATTAACTCTAATTATATTCTAAAATTTACTACAAAGAGAGAACTATCTGGGTAGGGACTATAGTCCTTTAAATACACAACCATACGCCTAAGAAACCCGTTTGCTCTGTAAAGTACGTGCGCTCTGTCTACTCTGCTCTATAGATCACACAAATTACACAGATTACACAGATTATATTACGTAACCTCAGCTACCATTCTTCGTCATATGGTTCCACTGGATCTATCCTGGACCGTGCCTGTATTAACCAACTAGCTTCCTCCAACTCTTCTCCAAGTAGTCGTAACATCGTACTTAAGCTGTCCGTAACAGGGGGGGGGGGGGGGGGTTAAAAGCAACAAAAACC
>Ga0307507_10000861_pt1 | contig 67443 bp, 27 predicted proteins | sample 7_EM_MG_FD_207223 | JGI IMG/M metagenome (GOLD analysis project Ga0307507, IMG submission 207223) | Populus trichocarpa ectomycorrhiza microbial communities from riparian zone in the Pacific Northwest, United States - 7_EM | ecosystem: Host-associated > Plants > Roots > Unclassified | place... | reverse complement strand
TTATAGGCGTATTAGCTAGCCTAAAGGGCATTACCAGATACTTAAAGTGGCCGTATTAGGTCTTAAAAGCGGTCTTCTACTTATCCCCTTCTTTAATATGGAGCCTATAATAGGCGTCTTATAGATCCAGCTTCGTGAAGATCTTCGCCCTAAATAGTTAATCCAGCATTTCACTAACCAGTAGTAGTAGGTAACAGTTCTTAATTATAATCTTATTAAGACCGCGATAGTCTACGCATAGCCTTATGGTTCTATCTAGTTTCGGGATAAAGAGGATTGGCGTGCCTACTGGCGATTTACTAGGCCATATCCATCCCTTTTCTAGTAAGCCGTTAAGGTACTCCTATAGGATCTTAAGCTCTTTACAAGAGAGGTTATAGATAGGAAGGTTTAGCGGTTATTTGCCTTCTTTTAGATTAATTATATAATTATATTCCAAGTTCCGCTAAAGGACTTTTACTTATCTACCTAAAAATACCCTTAGTAAGTCCCTTAGGCCTGCTGGAATATTTAACAAATTAGGGTCGCGTTTGTCCTCCGCGTTATTATTAGATAAGTCCTAGAGGTCCCTTAAGACGCTTGCGGGCAGTGTCGCGCGCTATAGTGGCTGTTCGTATATAGTTGCCACTATATGTTAAACAGTTTTATGCGGTAGCCAGTAGAGGGTAGGAAACTCTTTAATATAACGTTTAAGGTGTTATAGCATACTCTTTATATATTGCTTGAGCCAGAGTAACCTATAGCGGTAGAAGTATCTTATAAGATCTTTAAGATCGCCGCCTTCTTATAGTGTCTCTGTAACCTGTCCGGTAGTTCCCTATAGGGTATCCGTTACAGAAGGGCTATTGCCTATACTAGGCTCTATACCTATCTTGCTATAAAACAGGGGTTGGATCTGATACTCCTTTAGGTATAGAGCGTATACTATTTCTCCTGGAGCTATATCCTCTAGAATGTCTTTTAAGCTTATTAGTAAAATACGCCTTTCTAATTCTTTATCGTTCCACTATTTAAAGGCTCCTATCTTAAAGCATATCTTAGGATCTACTTCCGCAAGCCAAGGATATCCAAGAATAAGGTTATAGCCTATAAAGTTAGCCGCCTAGAAGGGTTGCGGGCTGACTACTTTAGTGCAGTTATATATGTCGGCTACTAACACCGTAAGCTTATAGGCACTGTATAGTTTAATCTAATGCTTATCTAGAAACCCTATAGTAGGTTTCCGCTACCTTAGTAATAGGATAAGCTTATGCTCTTTTATCAAATTATATTAGGGGTCGTTTGGTTGCAATCTGACGCTTTTGAATCTGAACTGAAAGTCCGGCAGAAAGAACGCGTTCCTTCCCGATTTGACACGCGTCTGTGGCTCTACGGGTTGCACGGACGTGTGCAATCTGAAGCCTTCAGATTGATCTGGAGTTCAACTGAGGAGCTTCGAGCTCCTTATTTGAACTGACGCCAAGACCTTAGTTCAGATTCTATATATGGTAAAGTGCGCCTAGTTTTAGCGCGTTTTTTGGGCGGTTAGAGGAACATCAAAAATCTGTAGCTGAAGTTAAGTTAAACTGGAATTCAACCGAACAGTCGCCTCAGAATCAGATTGGAGCTCCAGATCAACTCTGTTCTGAACTGAATCTGAGGCCTCCAGATCGCAACCGAACGACCCCTTATATAAGATTAATTTCGGCGCCGCTATTACATAGTGCTTAGAACTAATATACCTTGCCTATAGGGAGTACTATTTCTAGCTTAATAGTAATATAGAGAGTTTTTCCTTTTATATCTTACCCTAGTTACAGCTAGGAGAGGTCCGCAACTAGGGCTTTTCTTTTTTTGGATTATTAGTATAGTTGTCGCCCTGCTTGTTTTTCCAATTAGGTTTTCCTCTAGAGAAGTTTTCTCTTAACTTTTTAGAGTGTTCCTATAAGGATACTAGATGGGTGTTAGGTTAGCCCTAGGAGTCTTTCCTATTGCTTAAGGTCCCTAACTTTAACTATTCCGGATTTCTCTTTAAGAACGGCTTCTTCAGAGCTTGGGTCTGCCCTACGTTGCTACTAAAGTGCCCGCGCTTCTAGTTACCCCCCAGCTTCTTACCAGAAGAGGTCTGGTTCCTTACCATATTCTTAGCATTTAGAACCGCTCGTTTAAAATCCGCATATATAGTAATCCGTGATAGGGCTCCCACGCGCTTTATTTTATTATAAATTGCTAGCTTAATTTTAGCCCAGATAAATCTAATTTTCTCCTTCTTATAGATACTACTGTCCTCGTTTTTAAAGGGCTCTAGATCCATTAATTAAGCATAAGTTTCCACAATGTTTATAAACTAGCGGAAATTGTGGCGGTTAAGCTGTATCCCATTCTAGAATAGTTCTGTATTATTATATTATACAACATATGGATCTTAAGTCTATTTCTTTAGGAAGGTTTATAGCTATAGCCATATAGTAATCTACTCTTTATTAAGCTGATTAAGTGCGATCTAGTTTAGGGATTGGTCTTTAATCTTGCTAATAATCTATTAAGTACGCTCTTTAGTATTGTCTTGTATTATTAGTATCTTAAAGAAGTTATCTACTTTACGAACTCAGTCGTCCAGCTGTTGGGCGTTGGGTTTATAGCGGAGTTCTAGACTACCGGAGGCCTTGGCTAGTCAGTCTATATCCTTTTTCCGTTTACTATATAGATACCTCTTTAAGTCTTCCATACCTCCTTAGGTAAATACTAAGTAGCCCCTAGGAGGCCCTTGGCCTTAACTAGGTTGTAAAAGATTTTGTCTAGCCTAAATTAAGCTCTACCAGATCTAGACCTGCCCCTAAAGGTTTCTAATATGTTTATTAGTGGCTCCTTCCCGCATAGCTTCTAAAAGCCTTGCGGCAGCTTCCTAATATCCTCCTTAGAGAAAATTGGTGTAGGGCTCTTAACTTTCTAACCTTGGACTTAAAAAAGCCCCGGCTATAAAGGTAGTGTTAGTACTAGTAGCTAATACGGGTTTCCCTATAAGGCTTAAGTCTTAAGTTAATAGTTAGGTTAAATTACCTAAAGGGATAGGCCCGCTTAGCTTATAAGTAGTCTATACGTTGCTACTATGCCAATTATAGGCCGGTGGTCTTCCGGGAGGGTTCCGGTTGGGTCCCTAGTTAGATATATTAGTATATTCCTCTAGCATTTCTAATTTAGGGGAAGATCTTAAAGTTGCCTCTAGCGCTTAATCTTCTAATTGGCCTAAGTGGGGCTAGAGGGGTTCCGGCTGCTTTCTAGCAGTGTTGTGACCATTATAGAGGGTGTTTACGTTTTCCTTAGCGTTGCCGGTAACCGTAGGTATACAAGAGTCTTTAAGCTCTTAGTGCATCTAGGTATTAGGGCTTATTTAGCCGTCTTGCCTAGAGGTTTATATTATTGCAATCTCTTACTGTTAGAGGGACCTTCCTGCCTTAGCGCAACGGCTTTCTATAAAGTGTTTGTGGAGTTTCCGTTTAGGTTATTACGAGATTTTAAGGGAGGATGGTGGATGTAAATAAAAGATATAAATAAATAATCTAGTCCTTAAAGCCAGCTACCCTTCCAAATAGAGTAGGAAGGATTTAAATATGAGGGGACTTTATAGACAGGGGGCTATAAGGACATAATTATGGAACAGGATAGATTGGTAAGAGAGACAAATCCTTAAGGAGGTAAGGCCTTAGGGATCGTAGAGACTATATACTATGGGCACGTGCCTCCGGCACGTGACCGGCGACCATCCGAGGGACGTCTAGAGGTTGTCCTGAGGGCAACCCAAGGTGTCCGCAATAATATCCCTTACATTTGGTTCTTAGGGATTTATCCTATTCTTATAGTTCTAGTAATGTCTTTAGGGTCCTGTTATGTCCTTATCCTATTTATAGCCTTGTGGATATATTTAAGTTCCTTCTTAAAAAAGAAGAGTAGTGACGAGCTTTAGATAATATTAGCAACTTAGTTAATCGAGGCATAAGCACGGCAAGAGGGTCGCGTAAGCCTATATAATTGGATTATCTATAAACGAGGTCCAAAGCTAAAGAAAGGAAATAAGAAGAATAGAAGCACCGCTTAAAGTTATATACAACCTTCTGGTCACGTAATAGCAACTTGCCGCAACTTGCCATTACGTAACGGCAGTTTACGGCAATCTGACGGCAATTTGCCAGTGCCGTAACAGCACGTATACTGCGATAACGACATTAGTTAATACTAAGATACTATCTACAAGAACAACGTTAATAGATACTAGGCCATTGGCTGCGTTCAAGCCTTCGTAGGCATTTGTTTAAACTATTAGGCTATAAGGAAGTTAATTAATACTTAAATACTATCTATAAGGAACAACCCTAACTAATACTAAGTTATACAAGCTTTAAGGAACAAAATTACTATAACTATTAACCAAATAATTATACCAATACGCCTGTAATCTACTGACTATTAATTATGCCAATATACCTGCAATCTATATAATGCTAGCACCATACTGCCATCTACCAGACAACTGATAGTATTTTATACCTGCTATTATAATAACAACAATAGCGCCAATACGCATGCTATTACGAACTATTAACTAACAACTGTGCCGCTACGCCTATAGTCTATTAACCGACTAATTATGCTTATACGCCTATAATCTACCAACTGACTAATAGACGAGCTCTATGCTTAACTAACTATCACTGCCACTAGTACTATACTACCACCTAAACAGACAATTACTGCTTCTGCCTGCAGCTAAACTAACACCTTACTACCTTCCTATAGCACCACAATTAACTTCTACTACTCTGCCTATAGTACTACTACTAACTCCTACTGCCTTACCCGCAGCAGTAACTATATATAAGATAGATAGGTACTAGAGAACAATGCCTAAGGGTAGGCTTTTTTAAAGGAGGGGGTGATATAATGGCGCTAGGGCGCGTTACCTAGTTAGGGGTTCGCTTATAACTTGGTATATGTATATAGACGTGGCCTTACCACCTTCTCTTACTCCTTACCTTAATATCTTTATAATATAGCATTTGTTTAAGCACAAGTTGCATTCATTCAAGCTTTAGTTCAGAGGCATTTATTTAAGCCATTATAAATTTAGCATAGGCCTATAAACTTCTAATTAAATTTCTTTAAGGGCTGTCAAGTCTTTAGGTTTTATATATTTAGGTAAACTATATTACCTTTCTTAAAGTCCTACGCGGGAGCTTATTCTTTATTTATATGCCATTTCTATACTATTTAAGTATACATTAATTCGCTTTATAGTAGTTCCGTTAACTACTTTATTTAATTAGCAAAGTTACACGCATTAATTAACTAAATCCGCTTAATTATAGGTCCTATTGTATTAATTTTAGGTCGTAGTTTAAATCCAAGTTAGGGGTCTTATCCGTAGGTTACGTAAAACGGCGTTACGCCTATTAATTTATTTATCGTATTATTCGCAGTAAAATTAGCCAAAGGTAGCTACTTTTCCTAATCGTCTTACAGGTAGAAACAGTATATTTATAAGTATTATTCTATAATCGCGTTTATAATTTCGGTTTAACTATCTATCTCTAAATAAAATACAGTTAAGAGTTATATTTTTATACTTAATCGCTTATATAGGGCTTACTAAAAGTCTAAAATAAACTAGCTTCTATAATTAGATATTATTATATTAGAAAGTCTATATAGCTTAAAAACGTACTTAATAATACATTTAGCTACTAATATTCTATTAATTAAGTCAATAGGAATTATATATCGCATTTTTATAAGATAGTTAATAACTACCATAATATTTATAAACCTATTACTGTTAGGCAGGTTAACTATAAAGTTAATTAAGATATCTTGCCATCTTTGCATTAGAATTGGCAATAGTTAAAGTACTTCTTACTTCTTTATATAAGAGGTCTTCCTATATACGCATATTCTATATACTTAAACGTATTATTATATATAGTTATGCATTATAAACTAGTAGTATACTTATTAGATAATCTTATAGGTTTTTATATAGCTAGGATGCCCTACTATAGGGGAGTTATATATAAATTTAAATATCTTAAATTATAGGGATTCGGAATTCGGGATTGCTATCTTTTATTAATAGTATAACTAACATAGTCTGCGGGCAAGTGGGCTACCATATTAAAACTTACTAAAACTTAGATAATTTATACCTTAATATCTTAACAACCACTAAATAATAAATTCTAAAAATTTAGATTTAGACTTTTGTATATACTCTGCAGCCTTTATTAAAGTTGCATAGTAAATAGTTAAGTGATTTTTAAGATATAGTAATTTGACCTCGTTTCGGCCCCTAAATTTCAATATCTTAAAAACTATTAAACTATTTACTAGGCAACTTTAATAGAAGCTGCAGAGTATATACAAAAGTCCAAATATACATTTTTAGAATTTATTATTAAGTGGTTATTAAGATATTAAGGTATCAAGTCTCTAGTTTTTAGTAAGTTTTAATATAGCCCACTTGCCCGCATAGTCCACTTACCCGCAGACTACGTTAATCATTATATATTTTATATTTAGTAAGTATAATATCCTTATATTGCCGTTTCCCTATTTAAATTACTTTTATTATATCTACTATCTAGGGGTCGTTCTTATATTTATATTCTATTAGTTTATTAATATCTATATCCTACTTATTAATTTCCAATTTATTTCTATTAAGCTCTATATTTAGAAATATAGAGTATAGTTTCTTAAAGCATTTAGGGGACAGTAGAATTTATAATTAATTTATAATCCGTTTGTTAGAGGCATTTATAGGTAAGTTCTATAATTATTATATTAATAAGTTAGGCTTCTAATTAAGTTTACTAAGTTAGAATATAATCTTAAAGTTAAATTATAAGAGGTACGTCAGGAAAACGGGAAGTGGTATAGGAAATTTGGTTTTGCTAAAAGTATTTTTAGGGCCCAGGGCTAGCTTTCTATTATATTAACCAACCCCCTAGGGCTTAGGGCCAGCTTTTAGCCATATTAGCTAACCCCCTAGGGCCTAGGGCCAGCTTTTAGCCATATTAGCTAACCCCCTAGAGCATTACGCCAGCTTTCCGCCATATTAGCAAAGCCCTAGAGCTATACGCTAGCATTACGCTAGCTTATAGCTATAAAATAAATGTTATTAGTATTATTGTATTTATTACTATTAGGGTATTAAAATCCTAAAGGCCTCCTAGTAGGCTCCTAATAGGCTTTCTAGTAGGCTCCTAGCAGGACTTTAATTTTTCCCAATTATAAATCGTCCTAAGTACCATTAGGTCCCCGCTATATTCCCAACAGCCTCTATACGTGCCTTTATATACCCCTTATACACCTAAATGCCACCTTTACCCTTCCTTATATCCTCCCTACTTAGGGAGTTACTAGAACAGTAGCTAGAGGACTATAATTAGAACTAGATAACCGTTATAGAACTAGACAACCGTTGTTAGAACTAGATAACCGTTATAAAACCAGATAACTGTTACCAGAACTAGATAACAAATATTTAAATAACTAGCCAGCGAACACTATAAATAATTTAATCGATCGATCGAATCGAACCAAAGCCTTAATATTAGCCTACTACTAAATTAAATAGAATCAAGACTTCCTAGGGAGGTACCCTAGACAACTACCGTTTAAATATACAGCTAGCTAACACCTATAGAGAATAATTCGAATTAATATAATCAATCAATTAATTGAATTAATTGGAGTCTTTAATCGGACCAACCTCTCCCTTAAATTGAATTAGATACCAAAGACAGATATAGATAATAAACATAGATGGTAAATACAGATAGGTAGGCATAGATAGATAGGTGCTAGGCCTAGTTAGGAAATTAGTACATGGTTAGTAAATCGTTAGGAACACTGCTAATTAACGATTTAGAGCCTCTGTAAGAGGCTTCCCGCTTATCTTAATTGCTTAATTGCTTAATACCCATTTTTAAATTTTTAAAAATTATTATTATTTTTATATAAATATTACAGTTATAGTAAATATTATAACTATTATAGTAAAAAGATATATTATTATTTTTAAAAATAATGTTGCTAATGGGGCCCTAGGCTAGCGTAAAGAAGTGTATATAAGCAGATCAGCAGATCTAGCTAAAATAACCCCAAGCTAGCCCTAGGCTAGCCCCTAACTAGCCCCTACTACTCTTTCATTTTCCTAATATATTTAGGGCACGTTCGATAACTTTTTTTGGCCAGTTGGACTCCACCAGTTAGGTGCTCTAAAAAAGCCACCTAGGTCCATCTAGGCCCACCTAGTCGCGAACAGGCCACCGATATCGATATCCACCTGGTAGATGCTATCCGTTTGACGCCCCAGGTGGATTTTAGGTAGATTGACCGTCTTGGCAGCTGAAAAGGAGGTTCTACCTAGCTAGGTGGAGGCGTTTGCGCCAACCGCGATTGCACTCCCAAATCTAGTATAGCAGCAAGTTTTGTCAGTAATTCGAGCCATCTGGGCAGTCCACCTAGGCGAATTCCATCTAGACCTACCATTTTGAAAGGGGGGTCTAGATGGGACACTAATACGACCTAATCAATTCTGCCCTTCTTTGTAATATTTTTAACCTATTCTCCCCATTATATAATCCAATTTAACGTTAACTATAAAGCCTTATATATTGGCCACAGTATCTACAGGCGTTCTAGCGATGATATTGCTACTTTATATACTTATTAAATATATAAAGAACCTTCCAGTATCAAATGGTAGGCGCTAGTAGCTTATTAATCCGTTTTGCGGTGAGGTAAAAATAATAGAGCTATTATACAGTCCTCCACAGGCGCTTAAAACGGTAACACGCCTTAATTAATAAATGTTTAAATTACTCCTTAATCGGCTTATTAATAACTACAAACTTTATATATAGGAAGGTATATTGGCGGAGCAGAAGCTAATAATGTTTATAGCTAGATACGGAGGTAGGTTAACTGGAAAGTTTATAGCGTAGGAGTTTCAGCACTTAACGTCTACAGTAAGCCTATTAGTAGGTAATATTTAATAAATAAGACGCTGTAACTAACCTCTATTAGCGCCTTCTATAAGATTTTTAATGCTCTATATAAGCTGCATAAAGATGTTATTAAGCTGCCGCCCAATCAAACGCCTAAACGGGTAGAATCCAACAATAAGATGTGGCCCTTTTTTATAGATTATATCAGCGCGCTTAACGGCTTGTATATACCAATATCAGTTCCTAAAGCTTAGCAACCAGTATAGTGCAATAGGAAAGGCTGGATCTTATAGAATATATTTGCAGCGTGCGATTTTAATATAAACTTTATATCAATTGTACCTAGATAGGAAGGCTCTGCACACAATGGCCGCGTATTTACTTTTGCGAAGGATAGTAGCTTTTATACACCTCTAGGTTACTATTATTTAGCAGACGCTAGCTATGCTGCGGATGATCCTATGGTGCTTGTTTTATATTAGAAGGTGTAATATTATCTAAAGGAATAGGCAAAGGCAAATAAGAGGCCAAAGAATAAGAAAGAGCTGTTTAACTTACGCCACGCTTCCTTAAGGAATATAATTAAACAAGCATTTAGCGTCTTAAAGGCTCGCTTTTCTATACTTAATAAGGGCCGCAAGGGCTATAGCTTAAAGACCCAGGTTAAGATTATATAGGCGTTAACGGTGATTTATAACTTTATAAATATAAACGGCTAAGACCTAAATGAGGAGGACTCTGGCTATACAAGTAAGGAGGATTCGGATACTAACAAATTTGTAATTCCATATGGAATAGATAAGTGGGAAATAAGCTAGCAACAGAAGGATATAGTGGAGGCAATATAGAAGCAGTATTAAGAGATTCTAGATGCAAGAGGCGTTAATATTTAATAAATAGAGGTGGAAGTTTTTAAAAGTAGCAAGCAGTAGAAATAATTGGTCTATAGACGGAGCATTTAGAGCAGTTAAATAATATGCAACACCACTAATAAAAAAGTTGTGATAGATAATTTAATTATAGCTTAATTATATCACTAGCCTTCTTATCTAATTAAGCCAATTTCCTCACTCCTACTACTTTATTAATTAACACTGGCTACTTAATATACATAGGCTTTAGCCTTATATTAACTATCAGTTAATCTATATACCCATTCTAAGCATTACTGATAAGAGAATTAAAGATATAGGTCCTACTTTCCACTTTAAACACTTTTAGAACAAGCTGCTAATTAGCGGCAGTAAGGTGCCTAAAGTCCTTAATAAAGCTATATACAGCCCTCTCTATTGGCGAGCTTTATAATACTAACAGTATTATCTCTAAAGCACTAAAAGCTGCCGTTGCTTCACTGATACTCTCACTTAAAGCCTCTAACCCATTTAATGTCCTCAATAAACGGCTTTAATTGGCAGCTTTAGCTGCATTCTTTGTCAACCGCCGTACTATATTAAGGTCCTTTGCTTTCTGGGTGTTTCAAGGCTTCTTTTCTACTGCTAGTAATGGCGACTAGCCCACTAAAGAGGACGCTACACTAAGTACTGATAAGGAACGCAAGGGCATTAAAGGTCCAAATAAGGGAGTAGATAAGGGAGTAGGTAAGGGAGTAGGTAAGGGAGTAGGTAAGGGAGTAACACTCCAGCCTTCTATTAGTATACCAGATGGACTCCATTTAATTATTTAGAGTAGAGTATTTAAATGCTTAGTAACCTCATTTTCCTTCTCGCGCTCTGTATCTGTATTAGATAAGCTAATATTATCGTCTTCTATATTGTTTTAAGCCGAATTCTTATCAAGCGCGTTATTAATTAACACAGCGTAATCGCCGCTGGCCATCTTGCCCTTAAGAAGCTCCTTTAGCTGCTTAAAATAAGGTAGGTACTTCTTCCTAAAAGGCCTCCTTTTAATATGCTAATTAAAACAGCCATCTATTACTCTAGGCTTATTAGTATATAGAAGACTAGTAACCTTATACCTCCCCTAGCCAGAACACGCCTTTATATAAGACTCCCATTTACGCTAGCATATCTTCCAGTAGTTATACTTATTAGTTAGCTGGTCTACAGTAAGAACCTAGCCCGATTTTAAGCTAATAAAGCTAATAGCGTTAACATAGTTGGTAGCTTTAAAGGTAGCCCCATTTATTTCCTTGCCTTAGGTTATTAATAACCTTAGGAAATCCAAGAAGGCCTTATTTAAAGCTAAAAGCCATAAAAATCGAGCCTACTTATCAACAACTTCGCCCTCCCATATAGTCTTCTTCCTCTAAGTCCTTTTAGCAGCCAGCTTACCAGTGTCCTAATTCTTATCCTGCTTATTAGCCGCAAGAATTGTTACTACTATAACCCTCCTTAGCTGCTTCTATAAAGACTTCATCGCAGATGTTAATATAGGCGCTTATGCAGGTTCAGTAGAGGTAGCTGCTTCGAAGGACGTCATACTGGGTGTAGTATTTAGGGGAGGGGTACTGGCAGAGGTATAGGTAGAGGCAGTGACGTCAGCAGTATCGGCAGGGCCGCTCTCTATAGGTGTACCGTCATCGGCCATTAAAAGCAGTAGGTAGATAAATTGGTTAATATTAATAAGGCTCTAACTAATCGTTCTATATAGGGCCTTTTTAACCTCCTAGGCGGATTATATAACTATAGCCTTCTTACCGCTCTTTCTATCTGGCGACGCTCCTTTCTAACAAATCACCTACCAAACGAACGCCTTCTACCAGGTGGAAAGCACCCCTGCTTTAACGTCTAGAAGAGGCGCTTACACCCTGCAGATTGCGCCCAGGTAGGCCCTAAAAGTATCGACCTGGCTGCGCCCATCTGGTGGAGTCGAACCGGCCAAAAAAAGTTATCGAACGTGCCCTTAGCCTAATAAATTTAGCGTTATATTAATTACTTTATAGTTATAAAGTACTATAGGTTTTTATTATTTATTAACACGCATATAAGGAATAATAATCCTTTAAGTTCTAGACGCTATTATTTAAATCCTCTAACAATTGCAAGCAGTTTCTTATTATATATTTTATAGTTTAATTTAATAGGGGCGAGTTTCTAGGAGAAAAAGGTTACTAGACGCAGCTTACTGTTTTTATTATCCCTTAACCCACCAAAATTCGTCCACTTAGTATTAATAAGAACCAACCAATAAGATCAATGCAATTAAATTATTATAATAAGAAATATAAAGCCGTTATAAAATCGGGCAGCGGCTACGGCTCCAGTAATGGGTTTTTAGCGACCCGATTTGGCTAAGCATTATATTAAGTCGTCTAAACAAGGGCTATATCATTAGAAGTACAATTAGAAGGCATAGTTAATAGTATTATATTGATAAAGCCTACATAGGTTATACGCGTACTTCTAATTCTGGTGTTCCCGTACGGACTATATACTTAGTGGACGTCGGCGGGTTAAGGGATATTACAATAATACTCCTCTTAGTATATAATTAGACGAGTCTATTTTAATAATATATTCGAGGTTAGAATTAAAGTAGATAAGAATTAGAGCAGTTATAAAATAACGTTTTAGGTTATTAAAAGCTTATTTATATTTAGTAGTCTATTTAAATCTTATATTCTTCTTTATTAAGTTTACTAATAGCTAAATAATTTTTAAGAAGTAATTAATAAATTAATAATAGAAATTTGCGAATCCTAGAAGCCTTTAAATGTCTTATATGCTACTAGGACTTTCCTAGTTTATAATTATAGCAACTTTTTTAGGGTCTATTTTAATTCCGTTACGGGATATAATTAGGCCTAAGTATATAACTTTAGACGCGTAGAACTTATATTTCTTAATATCGCATTATAAGTCTATATCTCGCAGGCATTTAAGGACTATTTAGATATATTTCCAATATCCAGAAAGCAAAGATAAGTAGATTAAGATATTATTAATATACGCAGTAATAAATACGTTAAGAAATTTATAAAGCGTATTATTAATATATTGCTAAAATATGCCTAGACCATTCTTTATACTAAATAGCATTACTAAGTATTTAAAGAGTCCCTATTATATACAAAAGGCTATATACTTCTTATCTCCTTTATATAGACGCAAATTTAATTAAAGGCAGCGACTATATTAAGCTTTATAAAATATTACACTATTATTATTATTTATTGCTTAACGTCTAATTCGGATCCCTATTGGGCCCATGCGGACTACTCCTTATATACATATAGGGAGAAAACTCTTTTGAGAAAACCCCGTGATCCGTCTTCCCGCCTTTTAGGACTCGCCTATAAGGCGCCTATAAGTTACCTATAGTGCTCTACTACCTTACTTTTTGACCTCCTTAGGAACTACTGCTGCCGTAACAAGCCTATGGACGCGCTAGTATCGCAAACTTTGCTCTACTACTGTAGAGTTATTAGGGGGCGCCTATTGCTTGCCCCTTTGCCTTTTATTACTATTTCCCTTACAACCCAAAACTGGTCTAGTATATTTTGGCTAATAAGCCACCGGGTAACCGCCTTAAAACCTTTTTATATTAAGAGTAGTGTGTTATAGTTCTCTATACTAGCTACTAAGAGTATAGCTTCTCAGTTAGTGTATATGGGGCATAACAGTATTATATATTTTAGTGTCTGTCTTGGCTAGCCATATTCGCATCTTAGGCTGCCTACTAGGATACCTACCCAGTAGAGCCAATCTTTTAGTCCTATTATCCCTGTTCTTAAGAGTATTGCTATTATATTTTCTGCCTTTATTAGGCCTTCTTGGAGCTCTTAAGTATTTACCCCCTATAGCATTAACTATGCCACGGCTTAGGTTTCTCTTGCCTAAGTTAGCCTCTGTACCTTTAACTCCCATATGCCTTTCCAGCGTTGGTCTAACCAGTATTGTATTACGGAAGATGGTTTCCTAGCATTCTTTTATGCTCTACTTTAGCTCCTTTCTCTTTCTTACTATTATCTTTACTAGCCTCTTACGCGTCTCCCTTCCTCCTCTATATGGGCCTAGGCCCTAACGCAGCACTATTCTTCTTCTACTTTCTTTACCTATTTCTCCAATATCTCTTCCCTACTTTGGGGTTGTTGGTTTGTTCTCCTATAAGGCGCCCTAGGGTCCTTCCATTGTTTATTTAGGCGTGTCTTAATATACTTTATAATATTAGAGTTGCGTTTACTTTGCGCCCTTTATATTGCAGCGGCTTTAATATATAGTTGTAGGAGGGGAATATTGGCTTCCTTCTTAAGTAGTGCTGTGGCCGTTCGCTTATACCCGCCTGTTATGCTCCAGAGACAGGCTATTTGGACCTTTTAGAGTGGTTTAAGGAGTAATTTAGGGGGGCCCTTTTTGGTTTCTCTAATAGCCCAAATACTAGATCTATATGTTATAGTTAGCCGGACAACTGCTATATATAGTAGGCGTAACCTCTAGAAGCATGGACTCTATGTAGAATTGATAATCCTGGATAATGCAATATACTATACTTAGCCCTTACGGGCCGCTTATACCGCATGTGCACTTTACCGGAGCTTGCTGTTTACCTATACTCCTAATACCCTTAGGCCCTAAACTGGTTAACCCCTAAAGCCTTGGATATAGATTATATGCTAGAGATCTATAGATTGGTTGCGTTTTCTTATAAAATGGATTAGCTGGTATTTCTCTAGTGAGAATTGGACTCTGTATTGTCTTGCCTATTCTATATAGGTGTTATGGGCTTTCTCTAGTGTTCTGCAGTTCTCTGCGGCTATTGGCCCGTATATAATTAGGTTTGTGTCGTCGACAAAGAAATATTATACTATTACTAGGTAGTTAAGCGTCTCTTAAAGTAAGGGGATTAAATATTAGTTTTAAATTATAATTACGTTTAGAGCTTAATAATTAATATAAAATCTTAAGCCTCCTCCTAGCTTTTTAATAAATAGTATAGGTAAGGTAAATAGAGATTAACTAGGGCGAAGAAATCCTTTTTCTAGATACTTGTTAAGATATTATCGTATTATAAGTAGTTCTTCTTATAATATACCATATAGTAGACTAAGCTTTAGTGTTATACCAGGCTTAAGTTCTATCTTAAAATTATGCTTATCTTAGTATAGGGTAGTTAGTCTATAAATTGTTTTTTAAACTTATTAATTAAATTATAGTACTCTTTAGGTATAAAAGGTTATGGGTTATTATATTATTTCGGTTCTAGTACTTTTTTAATATATTCTCTTATTATAGTAAAGATGTTATAATCTTGTCTTTTTGCTAATAAGATAAAGGGTACGGCCTATATTATATAAATTTTAAAAAGTTTTAATAAAATATCTTCGCATTCTTTGCTATAATTAACGTACTCTATAAGCGAGTTAGCTATATAAGCGAGCCGGCCACCTTAAAACTCACCAAAAATTAGAAAAATCGCACCTTAATATCTCGATAACCACTTAATAATAAATTCTAATAATTTAGATTTAGGCTTTTATATATACTCTATAGCTTCTATTAAGGTTATATAGTAAATATTTTAGTGGTTTTTAAGATATAGTAATTTAGCCTTAGTTTAGCCACTAAATTTTAATACCTTAAAAACTATTAAATTATTTACTATATAACTGTTGGTATGCTTTAACAACGTGCAGAATATATATATCACGATAATATGTACTATGCGGTGTTATAGGTGGATCTTAATTCTCTAAGTTCTACGCGTTGTAAAGGATAAAGCTCTTTGCGTGTTCTCCCGTGACTTCTGTTAACTAATTACGATTTTCTATCCCCAGGATAGAAAATCGCCATTGGCTCACTTACCACTAGCGGCTTAGCCGCCCTTGTGATATATCCACTATTGCAATATAATATATTCTAGCTACACTGGGAGTACTTTAAAAAATGCGAAGAACTAGTATCCTGCGACTATATAGTTTAAAAATCCCTATTCGTACTTCTCTTTCTTTTCTTCCTTCTTTCCTTCTTTACCCTTATACCTTTAGATTAGTGCTATTATTAGTAGCACGTTCTACCTATTTTACTGTCTTTAACTTAATTCGGTTTGTGTTAATAAGTTGTTTAAGAGCTAATAACGGTTTACTTTTAGTTATAGCGTCCATAGGGTTGCTGTCTCCATTAATCTACTTAACTTTAGCTATTTCGCGTCTTTTGTATAACTGGCGTAGGCATATAATATTAATTATGAGTCTCTTCTCCTATGTAGTTCCTAGCTTAACAAGGTATTTATAGATTAACTTAAAATTGGTGCAAAGGATAAGCGGTAGGCTAATATTAAGTTATAATTTAACTGTGGCCTTAATTGTAGCGCCAATATTAAAACTATAAGCTATAGCGTATAGTTTGGAGGCTAGTACGCTTCTAGTGATTTTTTTTACACTTAACTGAGGACTAGTGGACGATATTTGCCTTATTTAATAAGTCTGCTAGTACTAAGATATATCTAATCTGTAATAAGAGGTCTTTGTTGTTTGCGAATAAGGAATTAGTAAATATAAGCAGTTAAAGTGTCTCTATATTAAGCTTAACAAAACTTAAACCTTTTATTAAGTTCTTAATTTGCCACTAAATTCTCTTATTAAGCAGTTTTATATCTTTCTTATTAGGGTTAATTACCTAGGCAGCGTAGGATAAATTAAAAGAGGCTTTAGGCTGGCATATAGACGTAATATAAGCCCCTCTTGCTTATTGGGCAATGTATTAGTCCTTAGGTATAAGTGCTATGCAAATAGCGCCTCTAGAACTGGTTGTTGTAATAGTTTCCTTAGTATTAACAAGGGTTAAGTTCTTACACTAGCACTCCTATATAAGCGTAATTATATAATCCTATTATCGGATAATGCCTCCGTTAAACTTAATTGGGTGCTCTAGTATAAGTTGCTCGCGTTCCTTAGTTAGAAACTTAGCTTTTTTAATCTTCTTTTGTTCTAAAGCTACAAAAACTAAATTGGCTAGTAGGAGGGTGTTATTAGTCTATAGACCAACTATTCTAAAATTTATAGGGTTGTTAAGGTGAAGTAGGCAGGGGTTATAAGTAGATTGGCTTATATTTAGTTCTTTAATATAGTGGTTATAGTAAGTCTTAAACCAATAGTTGCCTACCTTAGGAATGCCATATAAAGGTCTAATAACCTTTAAAATTATGCCTTATAAGGCTCTAAGTGCTGTACTAAGTTCGAGAGGTGCTCTAATATAGAAGTCTCGATTTAATCTTATAGTTAATTATACATAGGCCTGTGAAATATCTCGTAGATAGAGATATATACCATTATTCTGAGTTATAGCTGTAATGTAGAGAATAAGGCGTTAGCTGACTCGTTGAATTGTAGGTAATTAGGTTAGTATAAGGTCTTTTTCTGGGTCATTATAGGCCTATATAACTAGTCTCGACTTCTTAAAGGCTTTATCGGTACCGGGGTTCTTAATCTTGTTAACAAATCTAGAGTTAAATACTCTATTGCCTTGTGGTATATCTTTAGGGTTAACTAGTTCGAAAACTCCTTTCTTAAGTAATCCCTTAATTTCCTTCTGGCGTAATACTACAAACTAATTAAGGTTTATAGGTTAATTATTATCTTCATCCTATAAATATATTGAAATATTTACGGTATTAGCTTTAATAGGGTACTTGCGTAGTCTACCTCTTTTACGCTTAATAGGTTAAGGTTCAGGCTTAGTTTAAGGTAAAGGTTTAGGTTTAGTTTAAGGTAGAGATAGTTCGCTCTTATTATCTTCTGGCTGTATATCTTCTATGATTTTAGGGTATACCAAATATAGTTTTACGGCCGTGCTGTAAAAGTCGGTAGGTCTATAGGGGAGTTATACGGTATAGGTTTTATTTTCAATGCTAAGTAGGTTAAACGGGCCAGACCAGTAGCTGGGTTGGCCTATGGGTCCTTCTCTCTATACTAATATAGGTAAGTTAAGTGGTAGGTTATAGATCGCAGTTATCTTAGGTCTATTACGCATATTAAAGGCATCTGCTACTTGGCGCTTAGCTCTAAGCTTCTTAACTTCTTCTATAGCCTTTTTAAGAGCTGCTGCTTGTTATATAACTGTGGGATTAGGTATATTAGATTCCGCCATACGTGGGTAAGCTCTAAATACTAGTAAGGTAGATATAAGACCGTTAGGGCCTGCGGAATTATTAATTGCTTTAAATGCTATTTATAGGGCTATGTCCTTGCTAATATCTGGCAGCTTTGTAGTAATAATGCGGTATATATAACAGAGGGGGCTATAATAGCGTTCTATCATTCTAACTAAATTATGGGCTTTAATAGGTACGCTTCTTATAGTTGTTCTAAGTATTATAGCGTATTATTTAAATTCCTTGCTTATAAAGTTCTTGCCTATATTATATGTAATAATATTAGGGGGTCCTAAGTATATATTGATTTAACACATTTATAATATATCCCATGTATGCTTGGCGCTAATACTTTATAGCTATCTACTAGCTTAAAATTATATTCCTTTATTAACAATATATAAAAGGGGTGCGCTATTGATATATATAATATTAACCATAATTAAATAGTTAAAGTTAATATTATTGTTTAAGGTAAATCTAAATCTACTAGGCAACTTTCCATATTTTTAATAATGGTGGCAGTAGCGTATAAAATGGTCTAAAGTCTTGCTATTAATATCATGCCCTAAGCGTTTAAGTATTCGTGCAAGATGTTTAACTAAAGGGTAGCCAAAACGGCGATATAGTCGCTTTAATTCTACGTCGGTAAGGTAGCAGGGGTTTTATTTAAATAATTTAGTTAAATAAGTATATAGGGATATATTCTAAAGTAGGAAAGGGTGGCTAAAGTAATATACAACCGGTACTTTACTCCAAGAGGTAATTAGCATATTTTTTAAGTTGTTAAAGTATACTTATAGGTAATCTATGTCTGCTAAGCAAAGTAAAAATGGAGTATTAACCTTAATAATATAAAACTCGATTACGCCAATTAGGGTAGTTACTTTGGCTGATTTAATTAATAAGGTTAATCCAATGCCGAACTGTACGTTAACTATACCTTATATGGTAGTATTAAGCCATATACTAGTGTTGAGTCTCTAGAATGCCAAGAATTAGCTATATGCTGCTATAGATTATTTAGATACTCCTATGTTAATTATTATACCTATAAAGTTGTCTGCGGTATAGCGGGATATAGATATGGTTGTATTATAGATAAAGGGGTCCTGGTTGGTTATAAGAGGTACTGTATTGTCTATAGTTGTAACCAAATAGCTAAAGGCTTTATTAGCTAAAGTAGTAGCTATGGAAATTGCTTTATATTATTCTACTTGGCTAAAGGAGGTATAGTAGTGATTAATATTAAGTTATGTATTCTTATTAGTTATCTTAGGACTTACATTAATAGCTAGTGCTTAAAAAGCTTCCTTAAGTTCTTCTTCTAAGTTAATGTTATCGTCTTTATAGTCTATAATATATTAATTAAGTTGTTTGTTAAATCGGTTGTTAAATTTACTAAACTTGTCTCTGTTAGTAGTCCTAAACTTAGCTTTAGACTCTTCTTGTTCCTCCTTAGTATGTTTCTATAAGTGATATCCTTCCTTATTATATATAAAGTAACATAGTCTTTATTGGTTGCTGCGGTTATTATGGTTATAATGGTTATAGTTATTATCTCTTCTATGGAATTATCGGTCCGTAAAGAAAGCTTATGTCTTTTCTATATGCTCTTTCTTATATGCTATAATTAACAATTAAAGTTTATTAATAAGGGCTCTAAGGTTATCTGGTGGGTTAGAGACTATATATCTATATGCTAGTATTCCTTAGTATAAAGTAACGATTTTGTTGTAAAGGAAGTCTATAGTTTATAAGGTAGGTCTAAGGCCATACTGTAGTTAATAAAGTCTATAGATTAGCAATTAGAGGTATTCGCTTATAAACTTGTCTATATTTTCTGCCATTACTGTTATAAGTATAATGGTATTCCACTTGTCTAGGTTCTTACGTTAAAATCCTAGTCCTTTAAAGAAATTCTAAAGGTGCTTATAAGCTTTAGCGAATAGTAGGTAGGACAGTTAGTTTATATAAAAGCGGTCTAAAGCTAGTCCTTTTAGCATAGTAGGGAATGCCTTAAGGTAAGCTTCTTGGGGTACGTCCGCTTGATTATAAATATTATAAAATATTATTAATTTATAGTTAAGGCTTTTGTTTATGCCACCGTATTTCTGCTCTTCTGTATATATCTTGGCTGCATTTGCAATTTCTTTGCTATAGCTAGTTATAGTAATGGGGTGGTTCTCCTTATCCGTGGGTTATCTATAAAGTTGCTATATTATTATTATAGGCTAAGGCGTAATAGATAGTGTAAGGGTAGAGGTAATTATAGATCAAGGTATAGTGGAAAGTATAGGCACTAAGGAATGTCTTACTTATTGCTCCTCTAAGGTTCCATATGTCTTATAATACTTAATACTTCTTAACTTAATATTAGTGCCAAACTTTTTCTTAAGTGCGTTTATCTCTTTACTAATCTATTCCGTTTAGTTCTCTTCTTATACTATATTATATAGAGATTAAGGGAGTAATTTGCCTTATTTATAGTTAGTATTAACCTATACTCCTCTAATATTTAGATAATTATATAAGTGCTAAAGCTAGTATAAAGGGATTTTCGTGAAGGTATTAACCGTAAAGTCCTTAAAATCTCCCTAAAACAATTCCTAGAGTATTAAGTCTAGCTAGTTATATATCTCCGTATATATATACATTTTGCATTATATATAGTTGGTTAGCTCGTCCTTAGTGACTTCTATTAGGTTAATTCTATTTTTCTATTTAGCTACTTCTTCCTCCTAGTCTTTCTCTGTTTCTAATATCTTATACTTTAGGGTAAAGGTAGGGGGACAGTTAAGGAGGCCGTTAAGGGGGTGGTTTAAGGAGGCCGTTAAGTAGGATAAGGTGTTTTGATTTATAAGGTAAAAGTAGGGGGACGGTTAAAGGGGCGGTTAAGGAGGCGGTTAAGGAGGCGGTTAATAGGGTAAAGGGTAAGGTATTCTGCGCAGTAATCTTTTAGAATAGATAGAATAAGATATCTAGAAGTTGTTGTGGATACTAAATAAGTACTCCTAGGTGGTTTCTCTTCTTCTCTTTAACTAAAATAGGCTGATATAAAAGGTGGATAAGTATAACTATCTTCTAATCTACTGTAAGGTAGACAGTATAACTGTCTTTTAAGCTATCTGCGTGTTTCCTAATCTATGCGCGCTTACTAATTAGTATTAGTATGCTTTAACAACGTATAGAATATATATATTACGATAATATGTACTATATAGTGTTATAGATGGATCTTAATTCTTTAAGTTCTACGCGTTATAAAGGATAAAGCTCTTTGCATGTTCTCCCGTAACTTCCGTTAACTAATCACAATTTTCTATCCCCGGGATAGAAAATTGCCATTGGCTCGCTTACCACTAGCGGCTTAGCCGCCCTCGTAATATGTCCACTATTGCAATATAATATATTCTAGCTATAATAACCTTAGTAGAAGCTATAGAGTATATATAAAAGCCTAAATCTAAATCATTAGAATTTATTATTAAGTAGTTGTCGAGATATTAAGATGCGATTTTTCCAATTTTTGGTGAGTTTTAAGGTGGCCAGCTCGCTTATATAGCCGACTCGCTTATAGAGTACGTTAGTAGTTATAGCTTTATTATATTAGTTTAATATTTATAATAAAGGTAATTTATATTATTTTAAAATTAAATAGTTATATATATATTTATAGAGCAAATAGTATTTTAAGTAATAACTTTAGCAGTAAGTTATATAGAACTTTAGTATTTCTTTAACCTAGCTAATTAAGGGGTTATATTGCTTTAGCTATCCATATCTAAGTATAACTTTATATTACTTTAAGGGTATTATAAATAGGGAAATGTATTTAAGGTATTTACCTATTTTTATTTTTATTAAAGTATAATATATTACTTTACTATATATTAAAGGTTTACTATTAAAGCCTTATAGGCCTTAGGGATTATTAAGGGCCACTACTAGCCGCACACCCCCTAATTACTGCGCGCATACCCCCTAATTACTACGCGCACACCCCCCACTAAACAGGCTTAGATTTTTCCTCTTCAGGTTAGAATATCACGTGTGTTTAACTTGTATGCATCTGCATCGCGAAAATCAAACTTTTAAAATGCAACTTCTATGACTATACCACCACAATTAAGTCTTAATTTTAACTATAGTACAACTTGCAGAGTTTAAATCAGAGCTGAAATGCGCCAAATGACCCCTCAGTAAAGTCCTGCCGAAAGGGCAAGGCCCCACGACCGCTGTAAGCCTGTGAAATATTGCCGCCAACAATTGGCAAGCCATCTGCAGAGGCATCTTGACTTCCACCACCATTCTTTGACACCGCATAACCCTGCCCTTTTGCGAGCTTATTAATATTATTAAGGGCAAAGTTTGCGCAATCGTACAGCTTCAACGGAGGTGGGTTGAGAGCTATGGTAGATGTGGGAGAAGGCGTGCAAATGCGAGGTGTTAATTTAGGTATGGGCACGTGGTGTTGTTTTCGCGATTTGGGTGTAAATAAGTCAAACACACGTGATGTTCTAACCTAAAGAGGAAGAATCTAAGCCTGTTTAGTAGGGGGTGTGCGCGTAGTAATTGGGGGGTGTGCGCGCAGTAATTAGGGGGTGTGTAGCTAGTGGTGGCCTTATTAAGTTTCTTTAAATTTATGCGTTAGGTTTTTATATAGTTTATATTAATAAAGCCTATATTAGTAGCTCCGCTGTCTATTAGGATTTATACTTTTTTTATTTTTTAGGTATTTAAATTTCACTAAGTATATTAAGGGAGTTATGTTATATATTAGCGTTAAAAGAGCCTAAATACTTATACTCTTCCACCTTTTATCTTAATGCGTAACTTAGCCTTAGAATAATTTATTTTCTAAGTTAACTAAAGGCGAGATACTTTATAGCAACTAAGTATAATTTAAGAACTGGGAGGAATTAGAGCGGACCTTTTTAAAAGGGTAAGTTTAATAATTCCTTTAAATATATCCCTTTTTACCGCATCTAAAGCATTCTCTATTTATAGCTTAAGTTTTTATTTATTGGTTCCTAAGGGTATATAGGATTAAGTAATATTAAGGTATATAGGGCTATATATAGGACTTTTAGGTTTTAGAGATAGATCGCGCTTTAGGGTATATACCAGTTTTGTAAAGTTTTAAATATAAGGTATAGTTAGCTTTAGAGAATAAGTTTATTTATTATATTAAAGGTCCTTATTAATTTATTAACATATTATAGCAAATTTAGATAGGTCTTTTAGTAGTTCTCTACCTACTAACTAGGCTCTAATTTTATCCAAAATAGCTTATTAAAGGGCAGTGACTTTAGAGGCTTTATTCCAATCTAGCTCGCTAATACAGTGCCAAGACATTAGTTTCCCGACACGCGAATTCTCACCAAAATCGTCACAACTTTGAACAATCGCACAACGTCGCAGTAATTAAATACAGCCAAATTAATATGCAGAATATTTAATTGTAGTTAATACTTTGTCTGCCAGCCATGCGCTTTTCTTACTGCCTTTAGCCTTCGTTCCATACTGTCGATTAAGCGCCGCATAAGGCCTTGATCAAGGGCCATCCACGCCTCCTTGCACGCCTCAATTAAACGCTCTAAATCCTCCTGACTTTGTCCCATCTGCTCGAGCTCCGGATGAAGCTCAAGGATCTTCCTTTTTAGTGCCAGCCAAAGGTGTTCAATTGGGTTTAGATCTGGTGAGTAGGGAGGGAAATCTAGAGTCCAAACACCATGCGTTTCCAACCACTTCTTTACAAGATTCGATGTATGGATTAAAGCGTTATCCATCTGGTATATATCTAAAGGCTTATAGATTGGTATAAGACCGTCTTCTAAAGCCTAGATGTAGCTTCGGGCGCTATAGCCTTCTTTTGCTGCCGAAGGATCTCTTTCCATAGCAATTAACTCTGAGCGACCGTCATACCAAAAACAAGCGTAGATCATCTGTGTAAGATCCTTTCCATTAGACACCTCTTTAATAAATTCGTGATGCCACTTTTGTAGAGACGTTCGGAAGACCCAAATAGGCTTTTTTCCAGAGCCACGTTCATAGGAACATTCGTCAGAAAACTTGACTTTTCTCCAAGGGAATCCCTTGTACTTCCGAGCCCAACGAAGCCTCAATTAAGCCGCCGCCGGCGTCAGCTTTGGTCTCTTCTTAGCGCGCCAGTTTGTAATATGGTATTTTTTAAGGAGGCGGTATAAAGTTTTGTGGGTAACGGTGACCCCTGCGGCGTGGCACTTAAGAGCTGCATAGTCGATTCGGGGGTGCATGCGTATAATTCGAATAAGCAGACGCTTCTGGTATCGAGTAAGCTTTTCGGGCTCTCCAGGCCTTGGTAGAGATTTGAGCGTATGGTGGTTTTTCCATCGATTGATTGTGTCGTAAACAGTCAACCGATTGACGCGATATTCTGCGGCGATTTTAAGCTTTGATACCCCGGCTTCCGACGCAGCAATAATTCCAGCTCTTGCAGTCTCTGAAAGCTCAGCTCTAGGCCTTCTATTTCCACTAATTTCGGTGCCAAACGAGCGTTGCATTGTGGTGCAGTAAGGTCGCGATCTTGGTGTTGGAATTTTGACGATCGCGATTTTGCGTTCGTGTCGGGAAACTAATGTCTTGGCACTGTAAGGCCTAAAAATTCCGAAAAGAAGCTAGTAAAGTCTTGGTTCCATTATTATAGATTTTTAAGCATTCCTATTATAACTAGGCTAGTTTTATTATACTAGACTTATAAATAGTAAGGCGGTATATCCATTAAATCCGCTGCTAACCCTATACTTTAGCCTTATATTATTTGCGTAGTATATATAGAATAGTATATAAGTTGTTGATATTTGTTATAATAATAAAGTATTATATATAAACGCTATATAAACAAGCATTAGATTTAAAGAATTAATGGCTATATATAGCTATTGTAGAGACCTAAGAGGATTGCTAGAGAACTTAATAAGAATATAGCTGCGGGTAAATCTATATAGGGGTAATTTAGGTGAATAAACTAGCTGCTAAACGATGCTAAATAAGAAAGGAAATAAATTAATAAATAAAGGAATTCTATAACGCTAGCTATGTGTATAGCGTAGCGTATATAACGGGCAGTCCCGTTACAGTATTAATTACTATTAGTAGGTTACTAATAGGTTATAGGCTCTAGTTAAAGGACCCTAGTAATAAATAGATGTAGGATAATATATATAAGTCGTTAGTATAGGTTACTACTAGTGTAATAGTGTGATTTGGCCCCCTAGATTTAATATTTAGATTCGGTATAGCTTTAGAAGAGCCTAGGCCTTTTATATATTTTATATAGATCGGTCTAGAGCCCTAGAGTCTTTAATAACTTGGATAGGACTAATAGACACATATTTTTCCTTAAATATATACTTTTCTTCTTTTCTTACTAACTGCTTTTCTACTAGCTAATTATAACTAACTAACTAACTAATTAATTAACTATATCGTGACTTCCTGTCTAAGAAAGGTCGTACCCTCCTATATATTTTATAGCATTGTATATAGGGATAACGGCAAGCTCTTTAGATTAGAAGTCTGGTGCTCTATATATAGGAGCCATATAGAAACGATTTAGAATAATCTAAAACTGTAAAATAGAAGGATATATGGAAAGGAAGGCGAAGAAGTACAGATATATTAGCGACTAGTATATAACTACCTCCGTAGGAATAAACTGATAATACTTACTAAGTTCTTTATACAGAAATAGTAGTCGGCAAATAGCGATAGGAAGGTAAGTATGTAGTACTATAAGATGGAGGATAAAAGGGAGGACTATATACTAAAAATAGCAGAAAAAAGTTTTCTACATTTTGTTTACTATATTTATAACAGCCTATATAATTATTCTCGCATTTATAGGAGCTACCTTTAAATTTATAATAATAATGGCAATAGTACCAGTAAAAGAATTGTTAGAAATATTAGGTCTATTCTATAATAATAGTAAAGGCGCTAAAAAGGGAGAGGAAAGTAAGCAGCCTATTAAACCGCAAAGCTCTCCTAAACTAGGGCATAAAATATTAACCCTAACTCCTATAATATTAGGTACTAATAACCCTTAATAGACCAAGAATAAGGATTATAAGGTCCACTTACCTATCTTTAGAGAAACTGTAGGTCTGCCGCCTTTTATTAAACTACTAATAGAATAAAATAAGGTATATATTATAGCCCAGCCTATACCGGCTTTAAGAACTTTTAGGACCCCTTACTTTATAGGACAAAATATATTACAATTTATTAAATAATATAAGCGACCATATATCCGATATTATATTATAAATAATAAGTATTAAGGACTTCCAGAATATTGCAATTATTAGATAGGGATATAGATCTAAAGCCTACCTAAGTTTATAATTAGTAACTAGATGGAACTTATAAGAAAGCTTAGGATAAACTACTAAGGAAGTGACTACTTTTAATAAGTTAAAACGATAGAATTTTTGGAAGCTTATATACTGTAGTATAGAAATAATCTGCTTAGCAGTATACGTAAATACTATAGGCAGATTATATTAATCTCCTAAAAGGTTACTAAGGCTAATAATTTAGAAAACTATAAATAAGGGTACTGGTTTGCAAGGGGACTCCTATTTAAATATTAAAAATATACTATAACTAAAACAGGAGCCGACCTGGATAGATAAGAGTCTTTTAACTTTTATCTAATAAAGAGAGCTATAAAAAATAGGCTTAATTTATATAAAGGCGTAGATTAGTTATTTATAATAAATTCTAAGGAGCAAGGCCTTTATTAACTAGTTAGATAATTTTATAATTAGCAACTAGCTATAACTAACTAAAGAGATACCACTCTTTAACCGCCTCTAGTTTCTTAACTAAGTAAGTTAGCAAGTACCTATTAAACAACTTAAGAAGTAAATTCTAAACTAGAGAAACTTACTAATTAACTCTAGAAGCTTAATCTTAGAACAGTTAAATTAGCGGGTATTATATCTTTAATGCCGTTTCTAAAGAGAATTTACTAAGATCTAATATAGTATATACAGCTCCTAAATAAGGCGTTAATATATTAAGAATAAATAGACCGTAGCCGCCCTATAAGGGAATGCTATAAAAACAATATAAGCTAGGCCTAGGAAGGTATATAGGGCTAGGAAACTTTAGCGTATTCCTAGTATAAGCTTAGGCATATTATAGATATAGGGGTATAAGCTTTGTAGTGTAAAGAATTACATAAGCGACTTAATTGTAAATCTATGGAAATTAGGTAGGCTATGTATATAAAATACATGGCAAAGGTTGACAAAGACGCCGACAATAATTTATAACTGTTACCTAATTAGCTACTAGGTCGATATTGCCACTTAGTTAGTAATAGGTAATAAATAGGTAATAGAAATAAGTAGTAAGATATATAATGACTGTAATGGGCTTATATAAATGCTTTTAAACCAAAGCTTATAGATTGTTACTATATAAGAATACTAAGCTAAGGAGAAGAAGAAGTCTATTAAAGACTAGCAAGATATAAAGGGGTCGCTAAGGCGCTAGTAGTAAGCGAGCCAATAGCGATTTTCCATCCTAGGGATAGAAAATCCTAATTAGTTAGCTCTATAAGTAGTGTCGGCAGAATATGGTAGAATTTAGCAGAATGCCTAGAAAGTAGTAGGTGACGTGCTCTAGCACCATTACAATAACAAAAAGGCACGGCAGTAAGTTATAAGATAACATCTAATATAGTAGCGGTAGTTGGTTATAGGGGGTTCCTACTATTTTATTAATTAGTATCTACAGCTTTAGAAATTGGTTTATTATAATTTTCTATATATAAATAAGAATAATTAAATCTATACTAGAATATATAAGCGCCTAGGAAATACAATTCCGTATTTACTAAATAATAATTAAATCTAATTCTTTAAAGACTGGCTAAAGTAGAACGCGAATATTAATCCTAATACTCTAGTAATAGGCGTCTAACTAAAGACAGCTTTAGTGAAGCTTATAAATGGAAGTGACACTAAAAGTAAGGATAAACTTAGCAAGTCCTAGGAGGATATATACTAAGTAGAGTTAATATATATTAATTTAGTAGGAGCTACAACCTAATTATAGCCTATATTATGGTTATATAATCTTAGGAAACTATAAGGGGAAGTAAGAGTAATAAAACCACCTTTAAAACTATCTGTAACGAAGCCTTATGGGAAACACCACAGTGGACTTGTTATTAGGCTAGGTTATATAGGTAAATAGGAAGTTAATAATATAACAAGTATAAATAATAACTGGTAGAGTGGTTACCTAATAGATTAACTCTAATTATATTCTAAGATTTACTATAAGAAAAGGAACTACCTAGGTAGAAACTATAGTCCTTTAAATACACACCTATACTCCTAAGAAATCCTCCTTGTACATAAGATACGTCGTATACATACTATATATACATCCTGTTTATACACTGTGTATACTATATATAATGCCATATAACCTTAGTTACTATTCCTTGTTATATAGTTCCACAGACTCTATCCTGGACTATGCCTATATTAACTAACTAGCTTCTTCCAACTCCTCTTTAAGTAGTTATAACACTATACTTAAAGCGTCTATAATACTATCTCCCTCCTCTTTATCTTTATCCTTAAAGATTTCTAATATCTCTAAATTGTCTACTAGAGGTGTGATGTCCGTTTAATTAATTTAGTTAATATTGTTACTTATTATACCTAAAGCTTCTTCTTCTTCGCAAGCATAACGCCGTGCTTAAACCGTTGCTGTGATACTATCTCTTGGTAAAATAATACCGTCTCTATATTCTTGTTATGTAAAAGAGGGGTTAGTTTATATTATGCTAGCAAACCCTTTATTTTAGTAACCCTTTTCCTACTTAAGGTGTACTAAAGTAAATGTTTAATTGTCCTATAACGTTTGCTTGGTTTCTAACACTAAATATACGCGTCCTATTACTCTTAATAGTCTTTAAGTACCCTTATTAATTGCTACTAGGGTTCTAGGTTTAATTTACTACTATAAAGCTTAACGGTAAGCTGACTTAAGCTCTAGCTAACCTTAAATAATCTTATAACGCTAAGTAGAGGGCCCTAGAAGCTTATATTACGGCCTTAGCTTATCTGCTTTATCTTAAGAAGGTACGTAAGAAGGTTTGTTTTAAGGAGTGGAAGCTTGTAGAATAAGGCCTTTAGGAACTTAGTAATAAAAGAACGGATTCTCTTCTAATAGAGAGGGAAATAACTCTAAATATATCGGTAGGTGCTCCTCTTAGGTCCCCCTTAGGTAACTTATTCTTTAGTAATCCTTCTTTATTAATACTGCCTAATCTATTTTTTTCCAATACTTCTATACCTTTCTTATAGCGTTCCTTAGGTTATTTAGTAGTTCCTAGGTAGTCTCTTTATAGCCTATCCACTTAACCTTATACCATATTTTATTATTAATGTCCTTATAATTAATAGTCTTTAAAACTTCCTATTTATCTTCTTTTTATCCTCTATATATATCCGCCTTATAAACTAGTGGCTTAATATTCCTATATACTGGCTCTAGTATTATAACGTGCTATATAGGGTAAATCTTTATTTTCTTTAATAAGTTAAGTCTATATATAACTTCTAAGATTTTTACTTTAACTATAAATGGTCTTAGTCTAATATAATTCAACTTCTTACTTAGTTATTAACTCTTAAAAATTTTGTGTAGTAGCTATACTTTATCTCCCTCCTTAAGATCTGGTTCCTTAGATCTCTTAACATTATAATACTTTTTTATCCTTTCCTGTACTAGTTTAGCTGTTTCCTTAAGGTATACGTAAAGATTTATTAAGTTCTCTATTCTTTATTTAACTATGCTACTTATTTTCTTTACTTAATATGGTGATAACGATGTTCTTAGCTTATATTTATAATTCGCCTTAAAAGGTAATATGCCTATCCCTTTCTATAGTATTGCATTGTATATAAACTATATAACTGGTAATAATAATACCTAATTATTCTACGCGTAATTAATATAGTACCTTAAATACTATTCTAATATTTAGTTTAATCTTTCTGTTTAACTATCTGTCTGTAAGTAATATGCTATTAATATTACTGCTTAAACCCCTTATTTAGCTAAGAATACCTCCTAAAATACTACTATAAATCTTGGATCTTTATCTAATACAATCTTTATTAGTGCTCCGTGCTTTACAAACACTTCTTTAATATAAATTTTAGCCATATCTTCTGCTAAGATTTCTTCTGTATACGCTATAAAGTAGCCCTACTTAGTTAACTTGTCCACTATTACTAAAATTATATTATAATCTTATCCGGTGATAGGGTCCTTTAACTTTAGTAACTTTATAATAAAGTCCTATAATATAACCTCCTACGGTCTTTCTAGTATCTTAACTAGTTATAGCCCTCTATACGGCTTATACCTTATTAGTTTATTCCTCTAGTAATCTAGACACTCTTTAGTAACTTATCTTACTATACTCTAGATTCTTTAAATAATATACTCTTTTTAAAGTCTTAACACTAAGCCTATAGCTCCATTGTGTTCTTAAGTTATTCCTTTATAAAACTCTTCCATAAACTCTTTTATAATTACTTTTAGCACATATATAGCTTCTTAGTGCTTATACTGCTCTGACTTTAGATCCTTACTTTATACTTTTTAAATCTTCTACGCCTAATTGCTCTCTAGTGCTTTATAGGTCTTTTCTTTAGTTATAGCCGCTAGTTTAGGATAATTATACCTAATTAATCTATTTTTATCTTTTTATAATATAGCACCTAACGGTTTTTTACTGTTCTGTAACTTGGCCTTCCTACTAAGTATATCTGCTCTTGCGTTTTTAGTACCCTTAGTATACTAAATTTTAAAGTAATATTCCGTAAGTATTTCCGCCTATCTAACTTGTCTATAATTAAGTTCCTTTGTTATTAGGAACCCTATTAGGTTCTTATAGTCCGTCTTAACTATAAATGGCTTCTCTATGCCTTATAAGAATGCTCTCCACTCTTTAAGTGCTGTAACTATACCTAATAACTTCTTATTGTAAATGTTCTAGTTTAGTTCTGGTAGTGTTATTTTTTAACTATAGTATGCTACTAGGTGCTATCCGTCTGGATACTTTTATAGTAGGTATACTCCTAACGCAAAGTCTAATATATCTATTTCTACAACTGTGTCTAACTTTAGTTAGTAGATCTTAAGGACTAGTTCCTAGGTAAACAACTCCTTAAGTTCCTTAAATAACTTTCTTTACTTATTACTCCATACCCACAGTTTCTCCTTTTTTATAAGTCTTATAAATAGCTTAACACTCTCCAACCATTGCGCTATAAACCTCCTATAGTAGTTGTAAAACCCTAGGAATAATCTTAAGTATGTAATATTCTCTAGTTCTTGCCAACTTACTATAGCTTCTACCTTTTTTAGGTCTATGCTAATCTTACCTAGCTTAATAATAAATCCAATAAAATTGGTCTTCCTAGTAAAGAACTTATATTTCTTAATTGCTACAAGCATCTTTTCTTTTTGTAGTCTCTTTAAGACCTACTTAATATATTTCCCGTGCTCTTTCTTATTCACTAAGTAGATAATAATGTTGTTAAGGTACGCTATAATAAACTTATTAAGGTGTTCTCCTAACACACTATTAATTCTCTTTTAAAATATAGCTGGTGTATTTATAAGCCTAAACTGCATTACTAATAGCTTATATAGTTCTTCCTTTAACCTAAAGGCTGCCTTCTATTTATTGCCTTCCTTAATCCTAATCTAATAGTATGCCTATCTTAGATCTATCTTTATAAAGATTTACGCATTACCTACCCTATCTTAAATTTTACTAATTAAGGGTAAAGGATACCTATCCTTTTTTATAATGCTGTTTAACTGTCTATAGTTAATATACATTCTAAGTTTTCCGTTTTTCTTTACAATAAACAACACTAGATATCCCGCTAATAACTATAACGGTCTAATATATCCCTTTTATAGGTTTTCCTAGACAAACTCCTTAAGTGCTACTAACTTAGTTTTAGTAAGCTTATAGATTAGAAAGAACTTTGGACTTATTCCTAGTTCTGACTCTATTTTATAGTCCTATGCTATATACTCTAACAGCTTTTTACTTTCTAAACTCTATAACTTCTTGCCATACTTATAGTATCTCTTTAGTATATAACTTAAGCCTCGCTTAGTCTCTTTATAAGTCGCCCTAACTTAGTACTATACCATCTTAGTTTATTATCACACTTTATATCGTTATATATCTCTAATATTAACCTATCCTATAACCCAATTAATTTTTGGATTATATTCCTATAACCAAGGCATTCCTAATATCGCCTTATCCTTTCCCAATAGTAGGATATTAAAAGATATTTTAACTGGTCTCCCTTTAATGGTTAACTAAATTAGTCCTATTTTAAGGTTAATAATGCCTCCTCTATAGGCTATTAGATCTCCTAAAATCATTATTAATAAGTATAGGTGTTTTTTCTATCTATATAATAACCCTATCCTTTTAACTGCTGCTAGTAATACGTGGTTTCTTATTACTCTACTATCTATTAGTGCTTTAAACTTTTAATTTTACTAACTAACTCTTAAGTTTAGGTGTTAACCTATAATTCCTTTAAGGGTCTAAGGCTCTACTACTAGCTCCCTTTAGTTCTATAGGCCTCTACTTTTCCTAACTATTAGCTGTTTAACCATAACTATACTTAGTCCCTCTATGGCCAATACTTAGTTTATTTCTTTTCCTCTATATACTATAGATAAGTGTTCTCTGGGCACTCCTACTACTATTATCTATTTAGGTATTCTTCTATAAGGAACCTTTCTGGTTAAAGTATTAAGTCTCCTAGTTTTTAAACTTCTACTAGGTGCTAACCATATATATACTTGGCGTCTTTATATCGCCTTTTATCTATTATCCAATACATCCTTATTAGATACTTGCAATGCTTATTCTTAGGTGTCCTATATATATTACACATATTATCCATATATACGATCCACGCCAATATATAATACGCTAGGTGCTTTAGGTTAACTCTAGGCTCGTCTTTATCCTTAAGTTTAAACCTTTCCCACGTTAACCTAAACGTTGCTATATTATTTGCTAGTACCAATACTTATATTATCTCTCTTTAGTTTATAGCCTATTCTTCTAGGTTCTTTAATATTATAACTAATGCCCCTTTTATGTAGCTTATCTGCTTCTTAGATATTACTTAATTTAGTATAACTTTTTCATCCAGCCATATGCAGAAATCTTCCCACTTATTATTTCCGCGCTATTTATACCACTTCTAGTATAACTCTATAAGTGTGTATAACCTATTTATAAGGAAGTATCTTTTTATTACTGCGTCACTGTAATCTTTAGTATGTTGTTCCGTAAATCTAGTTAGGATCCCTAGATCCTCTTCTTGTTCCAGTTTATCTAACTACTTAGCTCTTAGTATTCCTACCCTTGGCCTATTTATAACTTTTTATATAGGTACTTTATTCCTTATACGCCCTAGTATAGCTAATCTCTAGTCTAGCTTTTATTCTTACTATATAACGATTTATTACCTAAACTCGTCCATACTTTCTTTTCGTTTTTATCTTCTAAAAGGATCCTTACAGTTATCTTGCTTTTTAATTACTGTGTTAACTTTTTAACCTTTAGGCTAAATACTATGTTTACCTAGAACTACTGTGGACCTTATTTGTTCTTTAAAATCTTAGCTCCCTAGGAATCTTTATCCTAAGCTTATTTGTTTATTACTAAACTAAGCTGCTGCCCTTTCCCATTAATTATCGTCCATTATAGGTTCTTGGGTATATCTTATCTTACTTTAAGAATCTTAAGCGTTTTTTATCTTATCTTGAGAATCTTAAGCCTATGGCCTCTTGCCTTTATTAAGTGGTGAGCTAGCACTAGCAGTTATCTGCTTACTTAGTCTACTTTAGATATTACTCCTTCTATCTTATAAAGTAATGGATACCGTATCTAATAGTATTATAATGCCTATTACTAAACCGCATTCTATGGTAGTCTCAGTCTCTACTTCTGTCGCGTTATTAAGGTTTAAGTGCCCCTAGCTAGCCTCCTTTTCTTTCTTATTACTGTTAATTAATAAGTACTCCGACTCTATTATTATTGTTACTAATCTTTATCCGTATGTTACTGTAATATCTTAATCTAGCTTATAGAGTTAATCTTATTCTTTATCTAACTCTATAGTTCCCTTAAGTCCTTTTAACTCTAGCTCTTATAGCTAATAGCTTACGCTATACTTAGCGTCCTTATAAACTCAGTATGCGTTGTTATAATAAAACGTAAAGTGCTTAATTAAACACTCCTTAGTCCCGCGCAATACTCCTATATCCACATTATTATACTTTAACAACCTTATACCCTTTACTATATAGTTACTTTAACCACCTCTATTATATAGAGATAGGAGAAAAAGGTCCCTTAGCCTCCTTAGAAGACTCTTATGGATCTAGGGATAAGAGCTTAAGTACATTAGTAGATAACCTAGTAGGAGACTTACTAATTGTATAAAGCTAGCAGCAGAGAAAGCTATCCCTAGAGCTAGAACTTGCGAATTCTCTAAACCATGGTGGAATAAAGAGCTTCTACAAAAGAGAAAAAAAATGGCAAAACTAGGAAGACTTCGAGAAGACCAACCCACTAGAAGCTCTAGACTAGAAGCCTATAAAGAAGCTAAAAATCAATACTTCCACGCAGTAAGAGAAGCTAAAACTAGCTACTGGAATAGTTTCTTAGAGAAAGCACAAGGAAAGGAGATCTTTACCGCTCTAAAATATACAAAGGAGAAAACACTGCGAATAATCCCTAGTCTAAAGTATAGCAAAGATGGAGCTACTAGGGTAGTAGAAAGCTTTGATGACCAGTGTAAAGCTTTTACAACTACCCTATTTCCTAAGCCCCCCTCCACTAGCTCCATAAAGTGGAAGGACTATACTACAGATAGTAAATGGGAATGGCCAGACTTAGAGAAAAAAGAAGTCAAACAAGCGATCTACTCTTTCTCTAAGAAAAAAACCCCAGGGCCAGATAAGCTTTCCTTTGAAATCTTACAAAAGGCCTATCCTATTATAGATGATCTTCTATATAGAATCTATAGGATTCTATTTATCCTTGGTTATCAACCAAAAGTATGGAGAGAAGCTTAAGTAGTTATTCTCCCTAAAGCAAATAAGGAGGACTATTCTCTACCAAAGTCCTATAGACCTATCTCCTTATTAAACTGCTTAGGAAAGACTCTAGAGAAGATTATTGCTACTAGATTAGGATATCTAGCTGGTACTACTAGCTTACTTCAAGACTCACAACTAGGAGGAAGAAGACAGCGGTCCGCAATTGACGCAGTCTTACTACTTCTAAACAATATTCAATCTAAAAATAATAGGAAAAAAGTTAGACAAAGAATAGCTACTACGTTATTTCTAGACGTAAAAGGGGCTTTTGACCATGTTTCTGTAAATTAGCTTCTATCTATCTGTAAGGAACTAAGACTGCCTATAACGTTTACATAATGGGTAGCTACTTTCCTTAGCAATAGAAAGCTATAACTTTCCTTTAACAGCCAAATATAAGAAAAAGTAGAAATAGAAACAGGGATACCATAGGGTTCGCCTATATCCCCTATTTTATTTATGCTATATCTACGTAATATTTGCAGCCTAGAGAGAGAAGGAGCCTATCCCCTTAGCTATGCAGACGATTTTGCAATTACTGTTACTTTAAACTCAGCTAAATCTAATTGCAAGAAGCTAGAGGAAATAGCGCGAGAACTAAACTCTAGAGCTAGGGAAGCCGCCATTAGCTTCGATATTAGCAAAACAGAGCTTATACACTTCCATAGTAAACGGACTACTATAGGAGAAGGGCTAAAGCTAGAAGATATAGAAATAACCCCTAAATCCCTAGTTAGGTGGCTAGGGGTATTTCTAGACTCTAAGCTCACCTTTAAACAATACGTAGAAATAAGAATCTCTAAAGCAAAAGCAGCCTTCTATTTAATTAGAAGACTAGGTAATATACAAAGAGGTCTATCTCTACAAGCCCTACGGCAACTCTATATAGCTTGTGTTACTTCTATAGCAGACTATGGAATACAATACTGGTGGAAAAGCAAATCTAAAGACTACCTACTAGGTAGGTACCAGGCTCTACAAAATGAGGCCCTAAAACTAGTCTTAAGAGCGTTTAGAGGATCTCCTAGCCAAGCTATGGAGATAGAAGCCTCTATTCCTCCTCCTAGGATTAGATTCGAAAAGCTTTGCAATAACTACGCATTAAGGATCCTAAAATTTAAGGAAAACCACGTAATTAAAAAAGCTTATATAGAAGAGAGTAATAAAGACAAGGACGAACTAGCAGCTAGCTCCAGCTCTAGCTCTAGCTCTAGAAACTCTACTATAAGGCACCTACTACAACCAAAAATGTAACTAATATCCCTAGTTTCTAGGGTTCAGAAGCTAGTTCATAATTGGAAAATAGAGAGAATCTCTCTAGAATGGCAAAAACCGTGGTCTCCTCCTATTTCTGCTCTCTTTTCTATCTCTAGAGGTAGTAAGGAAGAAGCTACACAAGAATATCTAAGACTGGTAGAAAATTTATAAGAAGCCCTAGAATGGGATCTAGTAGATATATACTATACAGATGGCTCTAAAGATAGTAAATCTAGTGCAGCAGCCGTATGCAAAATAGGAGAGAGAAATAGGATTAAATATGCAACAAATTGGAATCTAGGGCCCTATATGGAAATTATGGACGCAGAGCTTTATGCAGTCTATAAGGCGTTAGAACACCTAAAACAATAAAGACTAGAAGAGAAACAGGTCTATATCTTTATAGATAGCCAAGCGGCTATTAAAAGAATACAACTTAATTCTCTTACTAGAGGGCAAGAACTAGTCTTTAAAATTACGCAAAGCTGTTCCTATCTAGCTACCTAGGAATTTATGGAAATGAAATAGCAGATAAACTGGCTAAAAATAGCCTCTCTAGAAGAAAAATGCAATCTTCTTATACCTCTTTAGCCTATTTAGGGAGACTAGCAAGAAAAACGATACTAGAACAGTGGAAAAACAATTGGCAACAAAATAAAAGCAAAGGAAAACACTACACTAGAATCTGTAAGGGAAAATACCCCTTTTCTTTTAAAGCCCCTAAGGATAAATATCCTAAAAGAATACAATCAGCCTTCTTTCAGCTAAAGCTAGGAAAAGGGTACTTTAAATCCTTCTCTAAGCAAATAGGGAAGGACAAGGAAGGCAGATGCTTTAGAGAATGTAGTGCCTTACAAACTCCTAAGCATCTACTACTAGATTGTAGCCTATATAAAAAAGAGAGAAAAGAAATGCAAAGGCAATTAGGCTCTACTCTATCTTTAGAGAAGCTATTTTGTACAAAGAAGGGGAAAGAGGTGCTTTTTCTATTTCTAAATAGAACAGGAATAGCTACTAGAAAGTGGCTAATAACAGTAGGATCTCTAGAAGGTCCTAGTAGATAGATAGTAGAGAGCAAAAGAACAGAAATGAATTACAAATAGGACAGGGATAAGCGTTAGGATTTCGTGTGGTTTTTACTATTTTCTATTATTTTCTACTGTTTTCTTACTACCTAATAGTTGCTGCAATCTAGTTTATACTAGAGAGCTATAAATCTCTGTTAGAGATTTATAAACTACTAGGATATAGTTACTAGTACATGTTAAGCTGCCTAAAAAGGATTTATGTATATAGGACTATAGCGCCATAGCCTAGAGGCTGCATGCGCAGTATTGTACGTAGTATAATACAATGGACATAAAAAAAATAAAAATAAAAAAAACCACCTCTATAATCTCTAGCAAAATAACCCTATTTTCTATAATTTATATAAGCTCCTTTTTTAAACTATTCTTCTTATTATAGAGTCCGCCTAAACGTCTTTTATTAATAAGATCCCTAGTTTAGCCTCTACTCCTTAGTCCTATAATTACTTAATCCTTAACCTCTAGGTTTCTATAGTTTCTTACTTTATTTTTTAGATTTTTTGGTACTGCTTAAGTCCATTAGCTCTAGCCTACCGTTCTATAGTTTTTAACTCTATGTTAGTTAATATATGCTCTGCGCCTTATATAACTGTAGAACTATATTTTACCCTTTTTTAGCTTATTCCCTCTAATAGATCCTATTATTGATTTTAATTAACTAATCTATTAACCTTTTTAGAGTTTCCGCATCTTCTATTAGGATAATTGCGTCCTAAACTATAGCCTTAAGTCCCTATTTGTACTATACCATAAGCGCCTTATTATTCCACTTAACCTGCGTTATAAGTGTCTAAAACTATATTATATACTTAATTGCTAAACTATATTGTACTAAGTTCTACAGCTTTCTTTTTGCTGTGATTATTACTTCTAGGTTTCTAAACATCTGTGTTAATCCTTCTATAAACCTGTTCTAACTAGTAAACATAAACCATACTTCTTAGTTAGTAGTTATTATTCTATTTGTTTGGATTTTAGTAAGGTAAGATTTAAACCACTTAAGTGCTCTTCTAGTTAAGAATAACCCTGTATACGCCACTTAGTCTATAAGTATTGCCAACTTTACCCCCTCTTGCATGACCTTAAAGTGTATTTATATAAGAAATCCTTTAAGTTTTAACTTCTCCTTTAAGAACAGTTCTATTGAGGGTAACTTAACCTTAGCTACTCTAAATCCATTAATTTAATCCTTAAATATTTAATTGTTATTTGTTAATTAATTAACTATTTCCTATAACTAACCCACTATAACTAGCTGCGAATCCATGTCCCTTATACTGGTGTCTCCTCTAGACCCTAAGGTTGTAGCTACTATAGATAGCGTTATAACTAGTGCTTTTAGTGGCATATTATTTAACTTTATTAATACTGTAACCTGGTAGTAAATGTATAATAAAGCCTTATAGGAAATACTACGGTGGTGTTACGGGACACCTCCGTGACACCTTATACACGTCCACCTGTTTCCACCGACTTAGTAAGAAGAGACCGACCGCAATCTACGGCAATCTGACGGCGTTCTGCCATGTTCTGCCAAGTCCACCGAATTCTGCCAAGTTCTGCCAGGACCACGACCCGAAGCCTATTCTGCCCCATGCACGTGTTAACCAAGCAACCAAGTTAACGATATATACCCCTTTCTTTCTGTTTCCTTACCTTCTCTCCTTACGCAACGTCTTAATCTCATCATATAGTTTATATATATAGCTTAATAATATCTACTTCGCTATATATTATTACCACTTATACTCGCTCCGTGACACTACGTTGTATTAAAAACCTATACTCCGCCCCGCCCCGCCCTATCCAAAATGCAGAATAACCTTGAAGCCCCTATAACGGCCGCTAATATCATATCTGTACTCCAAGAATAATTGGTAAATATGCAGAAGTCTTTTATAGACGCCCTTATACAGAATAAGGCCGCTATAGCTAAACAATAAGCCAAATAAGAAGTATGGCACTAGGAATTAATAGAAGTACTTTAAGAAGAAGTCCGCACCCTTAAGGCACTCGCGTTAGGGCCCTAAGACCGAATACTAGCCCAAGAGGCTACTAACACGCCACCTATAGACGAGATAAAAATAACTAAATCTAGACCTGGCTTGTCGGGTACGAACCTTAAGCCACCTATGGATGTTTATCCCGTAAATCCGTCTACTACACCGCAATAATCTGAAAAACTACTAGACCCCCTAGTATTTACTAGTAAATGACGAGAGCTTTAATTATTCTTAAGCTGACTTAAGAATAAGCTAACTGGTAATGTTAACTGTTACCTAACTAAAGCTAACTAACTCTACTACGCCTTAAGTTAACTAGGAGGAGACGTAGCTAACCTCGTTAAACCTCTTTAGCTAAACTTAGTATAGAGCCTAGTCGTACTTCTTAAAGCTATATATGGTAACCCAAACCGCCAAGCTACTGCTTAAAGAAAGATAAATTATATAACTTAAGAAAAGAAAAGCTTCCTAGTATACTTTTCTGAATTTAACCGTTACGTAAAGAAAACAGGCTAGAACGACTCCGCACTAGTTAATAGCCTTATTAAATCCCTAAGCCCTAAACTAAAAACCTCCCTAATAGGTATAGACCTACCAGGAGCCCTCAACGCCTGCGTAAACACCATTAATAAACGGTATAATAATATACTACGCCTAACACCTAAGCCCGCTCCCTAATATAATATAACAACTCCATAAACGTCTATTAAGTTATCGTCTTAGCCTAAGCACCCTAATGCCATGGACATTAACACAGGGACCCTAGGATACGCTCTACTAGGGTCCCCTAAATAAGAATAACGTATTAAGCTAGGCCTTTGCTTTAAATACGGAAGCAAGGACCATATTTTAAGATACTACTCCGTCCCTATACCCCAACACAATATATAAACGGCTAATACTAACAACCGTTTACCGCATTAATCCTCTAGTTACCGCCCCTAATCTTTACCTGATTCTAGTCCCATATCTAGTAAGCACTACTTATAAGGATAGAGTTATAACTAATATCCTATAGGAACCCCTTCCCGCTCGCTACCAAAAGGCATGTTTTAGAGTTAAGTCGCTCTCTAGGATAGCTATGTTATAGGATCTTGTTAAATGCATTAAATATAGCAAACCCTAACTCTTGGGATTGTAGTATAACTATTAACTGCCGTCTTTGGTAAAAAGGTTAATAGGCTAATACTTAAGTCCTAATTAACACAGGAGCTAGCGGTATAGGATTTATTAATAATGTGACGGTGCTAGAGCGCGTTACCTGCCAAATTCTGCCATGCTGCTGCCATATTCTGCCAACCTACGATTGGCTCGCTTACCGCTAGCGCCTTGGCGGCTGCCCCTTCATATATGTTTACTATGGTCCTTGCAACCCTCTTCTTTTCTTCTCCTTAGCTTAGGATCTTTATTAGATAGCAATCCACAAGCTTCGGTTTAGGGGCATTTGTATAAGCCGTTATATTATACTAAGCTCTCCATACACTGCCTAGGAAGGCCTCAATAATATCCCCACATCTTAAAAGAAACTTCGTCTGCAACGACGCGTTGACGCGCTATACTTAGACACCAGAACAACTTTATACTGCCTAGAAAGGCCTTAATAATATCCCACTTTATAAGCCAGGCAGGACTAGACCTGTACCCCTAGAATTAAAACTAAAGCGCACAAGACCAACAAACCCTAGGAGGCTAATAATGGTACCTAAAGCGAGCTTATCTAAAAGACCTGCCTCTACCTAAGAGGAACATAAGATCTAATTAGGATTAGAAATTAAAGATAATAATGACGTTATAGATATACGCGAACAGATTCGCGCCCTCGCGGCCAATTAGAAGGTTAATTGTCTTCAAGCCTAAAGTATATAAGAGACTCTAAAGGAGATCCTGGAAAGCCTTGCTGCCTTATAAAGCAGCCCAGCCTCCCCTTTACAAAGCCTTAGTTAACCCATTCACTTAACTAAATACGATATACTAGGAAATACGGATATAATAATAAAGTAATTAAAATCCGTTAAGCTTCCTAACCCTTAACTACTATTTAATGGGATAGACCCTACCTTTAAGAACTAGAGGATCTAAGTACAAGGAAAACTCTAAATTAACTATAACTATTTCCCCTCCGAAGAGGCCAAAATGCTCTACCTTTTTGGCCAAACTATAGGGGACGCCTAACGTTACCTTTAAGCTAAGTTCGAAGATGACTCTCCTGTCCAATTTGTATCTATTAATAAGATGCTACAGTACCTAGCGGCTATCTATATCAACCTAAACAAAGTACGGGACGCTCGGTATAACTATAACCGCTTAATAATAAAGCCGAACTAACCCTTTGCTAAATTCCAGACTTAATTCTTATACCTTACGGGAGAAGGCTAGGTCCCTCTTAAAAACTACTAATTAGACCTTTACAACAAACTAATAATTAGGCTATAAGAGAAGATTACTATAACTCTAGACAACCTGCTAACCTATAAAAGACTCGCAGCTTATTGCCTATTATTGGACTTAGAGCTAAAGCAGATTAATGCCTACCTAGATCAGCAGAAGCGACCCTATAGCAATTAAAGCTTACCCGCCACCCCTACGGGAGCTAGAGTAGGAAGACCAGCTACAACCACTGCTATACTAAAAGCGGTTATAACTACGCACCGGCGAGCCTCGCCTGATTAGCTACGTACTACAACCTTAACTAGTACTTGTTGTAATACCCCAATTAACCCTACCACAGCCACTTGCTATAACTGTAATAAGGAGGGTTACTTTACCTTATCTTGCCTAGAACTAAAGGATATCAAGGAGATAGAGGAAGGAGAAACGTCCGATAAGTTAGGAAAAGAAGAACCCTAGGGAAAGACTCCCCCCTAGGGTATCCTATTAATCTTAAAGAGATTAATCTAAGTTAGTTAATAGGTAGAAAACACTTTATAGTTCTATATACAGTATCTCGAAATGAATATAGAGTTAACTTAACTACCCTTATTAACACTAGAGCAAATGGCTTTGCCTTTATAAATACTACCTATGCGATTAACGTTGCCAAGTTTCTAAATATAAAAGCCACCCTACTAGAGAAGCCTATCCAGGTAAAAGGCTATAACGGCTAAGCCGGTAAGCCGGTTACCCACGTCCTAAAGTTACATATCTCCCTTAATGGACGATATTAATATAGTATCCCCTTCTGCATCTTAGACCTAGGGTCCCACGATATAATCCTTGGCCGAAAATAGATGTCCTACTTTAATATTTGGCTAAACGTACAATAAAGACAGTTTATCTAGCCGGAGGATAGGCTAAAATTACCCTCCTTTGTTAGAGAAATCTAAACTAACTATAAGACACTAGCTGCGAAGTCTAACCCTATATACCAGCAGGATGTCCGGGCCCGTAACCTAGCCTTCGCCTAAAAAGACGCCCGCCGCGAAGCTAGAAAGAACTCCATACTGACAAAGATACTCTCCCGAAGTGCTACATTTAAGGAGGACTCTACCTACGGAAGCGGGATAGATAGTGGTATAGACAATATCCAAATCGCGTAGATCTAACTAGTGTGGAAAAGAACGTACTGATAAGATATAAGGGATAACCTTTAAAAGATATAATAGGAGTTAAAAGGAGTAACAACAACGCCAATACCCTAGAGGGCCCTAAGGTTATGTACGCCCCCAGTGTCATGTAACCCCCCTATAGTAGACATTACCGCAATTAGCGCTATAGCATTCCACTTCAATATATACCGGAAGGACAATGAGGTCTTTATAACGAGCCTATATAAGATTAACCGGATTATTAATAAGAGGGAAGAAAAGCTAATTAAGAAAACTAATAAGGAACTAGTTAAACGTCTTCTTCCTACTATCTATGCTAAGTATAAGGACGTATTTTTAAGGGTGGCTTTGGACAAGTTACCCCCTTACCGGATATATAATTATAAGATTTAATTGGAAGCCAATAACTCGCTAGGCTATAGCCCCCTCTACTAACAATTAATAGACAAGCTAAAAGCAACAAAGCAGTACTTAATTAATAACCTTAATAAAGGGTTTATTGAGCCAAGTTAAGCCCCTTTTACTTCCCCTATCCTATTTATAAAAAAGCCTAGTAGAGGCCTTTGTTTTTATATTAACTATCAAAAGCTAAATGCTATTACTTAAAAGGATTGGTATCCTATTCCTTTAATTAATAAAACCCTCGCACGTCTAAGCCGGGTAAAGATCTTTACTAAACTTAATATCCGCCAAGCTTTCTACTAAATTAGGATAAACCCTGCATTTAAAGATTTAATAACGTTCCGTACCTATTACAGGTCCTATAAATATAAAGTTCTTCCTTTTGGACTAATAAACGGACCGGCTACATACTAAAGGTATATAAATGACGTTCTTTTTAATTACCTTAATGAATTCTGCACGGTATACCTAGACAACATCCTTATATACTTAAACAATGAACTTAAGCACTAAGTTTATGTTAAGAAGGTCCTAGAGAGATTATAAAACGCGGACTTATAAGTTAATATTAAAAAATATAAATTTGGGGTAAAACGCATAAAGTACCTTGGGTTTATAGTGAGTATAAATAGGATCAAAGTCGACCCTAAGAAGGTTAACGCAATCCGCAACTAGCAGCCCCCTTATACTGTAAAGGGTATTTAGTCCTTCCTAGGTTTTTATAATTTCTACCGCCGATTTATCCGTAACTATAGAGTAGTAGCAACACCTCTTATACGACTTACCCGGAAAGACACGCCTTTTATCTTTAATAACAACTATATAGAAGCCTTTAGAGAGTTAAAAGATTGGCTTATCTCTTCTCTAATCCTTTATTACTATGACCTGGACCTTAAATTAATGTTAGAGACGGACGCTTTTAACGGAGTTATAGTAGGAATCTTATTATAGTTATATCTAGATAGCGAATGGTACCCTATTACCTTCTTCTCGAAAATAATGGACCCAGCTAAGTGTAACTATAAGGTATATAATAAAGAAATGCTAGCTATTATCCAATTGTTATCCCAATGGCGTGTAGAGCTTAAAGGCACGAACTCCCGGATTAAGATATATATGGATTATAAAGCCCTAGAGTACTTTATAACTATAAAGCAGCTTACTAGACGACAAGCCTACTAGGCCAAAATACTCTCTAAATTCTTTTTTATAATTATATATTATTCTGGTAAGCAAAATACTAAAGCTAATATACTAACCTGAAGGGAACAAGATATAGGACCCTAGGATAAGCTAAAGACCTAATACTGGACGCGCGCCCTCCTCTATCCCGAACAGCTTAACCTGTAAATTCTTAAAGAACTAGACTCTGAACGGAATAAGCTAGCACCCTTAGAGGGAGCAGTCTTAGACAAACTAATAGGGCTAGTTAACTGCATCCTAACTGTAAACCGCACGGCTAACTCCCTAAAGGCCCTCTGCAACTAAGCCGCGAAGGAGGACCCTAATTTGGAAATAGAAGAAGGACTGCTTCTATATTAAGAATAGCTTATAGTTCCAGATGTCAATAACCTACAGATAGAGTTAATCCGTGAAGCCTACTGTTAAGTCTCTATAGTATACCCTAGTTATAATAAGACCTACCAACTACTAGCGCCCCGTTACTACTGGCGAGGACTTCTATCTAATGTAGATCAATTTATTAGAAACTGCCACGCCTATAAACGCGTAAATGCCCCTAGGGATTGAACTCCTGGGTAGCTATAACCGCTACCAGTTCTAGAACGCCCTTAGTAATATATTACTATAGACTTTAAGTCATTTCCGAAGGACGCCTATGGCCATAATACAGCCTTTGTAGTGGTTGACTAACTATACAAGCAATTTATCTCCCTCCCTTGTTTTAAGACTATAACTGCGAAGGATATAGCCCGCCTCTATATTAACAACATTTATTGATTCTACAGCGCCCTTAAATTAATTGTCTCTGACCGTGGCCCCCAGTTTATATTGGATTTCTGGAATAAACTCTGCCGTATCCTTAGGATTAAAATTAAGCTCTCTACTACATTCTACCCTTAAACTAACGGCTAAACCGAGATTATAAACTAGTACCTTAACTAGCGACTACAGCCCTTTATAGACTACTATTAGGACAACTAGTTAGAATTACTGCCTATAATAGACTACGCGCAGCTTATACTCCCCTATGACAGTATAGGGATGTCCCCATTTAAACTGCTCTATAGGTATGCACTACAAATGTTCTTTAATTAGGATAGGCCTACGGAACCCGCTACGGCCCGCGAACGCCTTAGCTACGAAGAGGCCCGGGCATTTGCTGAGAGAATGTATAGAGCCTAGGAGACTGCTTAAACAATTATAAGAAAGGCGTAAGAAAAAAAGGAGTCCAATATAAACTAATATTATCACAAGGAAGACTTCTAAGTAGGAGATAAGGTATAGGTGTTAACAAAGAACTAGAAAACCTAGAGGCTAAGCCGTAAGTTAGACCACTAAATGGCTGGCCTATACGAGACTCTTTAAAAGGTAGGACACTCTTTTAAGGTTAAACTACTAGAGTTAATAAGGATCCACCCTATCTTCTCTCCGGACCGGCTATAAAAGGCTATAGATAATCCACTACCTGGATAGTATAACGACCCCCCACCACTAATCCAGATTGCTGAGGACGAAGAATAGGAAGTTAAAGAAATCCTAGCAGTAAAAAAGGTCCGTAATGTCTTAAAATACCATGCAAGCTGGGTAGGCCATAACAACGACCTAGAGTGGTACCCCGTATCTAATTTTAAGTACTCCCCCTATAAGCTACGGGACTTCCACCTAGCCTACCCTAACCTCCCTAGACTACCACGTAAATTAGATAACTGGATTAAATGCTAGGAAGAAGGGTTAGATAATTATAACAATTTAAACAATAATAGGGAGCTTAGATAACGCCTAAGGGCAGGCTTTTTTAGGAGGGGGGGGTGATGTAACGGTGCTAGAGCGCGTTACCTGCCAAATTCTACCATACTGCTGCCATATTCTGCCAACCTACGATTGGCTCGCTTACCGCTAGCGCCTTGGCGGCTGCCCCTTTATATATGTTTACTATGGTCCTTGCGACCCCCTTCTTTTCTTCTCCTTAGCTTAGTATCTTTATTAGATAGCAATCCACAAGCTTCGGTTCAGGGGCATTTGTGCGAGCCGTCACAAATAAGATCTTTGCGTAAGATAATAGGTTTACCCTAATACCCCTTAACCGGCATATTAACATATTTGGATTTAATAGTAAACGCACTGTCTTGGGCTGTATTACTTATATAGCAGCCCTAAAACTCTAATACCTAAACCATAAAGAATTAATTAAGCTCTTTATAACTACCCTAGGTCACCTAGTGATTCTTAAACAACCCTGGATAAAGCTATATAAGGTAACTATTAATTAGGATAACCTTAAGCTTCTATTTACCGCCTCCCGTTATAAGCAGAAGTGCCTTATAACTTACTACTTAGACCCTAAACCGAAATCTGAAAAATCCACTAGTGTTACGGGACTCACTCGTTCTCACGTCTCTATGTATCTTTGACGTTCTTGACCCGTGCTTACGTTCGTCCCAAAACACTTACGCACGTTCCCCTACAGCCCCTATTTATACCCGTACCTGGCATATAAAGACTCTTCTTCTTTATCCAATGTCTTTATATCAACCACGCATAGTTACGTGTACGTAGCCTTCTCAATTACTACCTCGTTTAGTACATTGTATCCCGGCTCGTGCCTACTCTGTAACACTACATTGGATCCCATTTCTACGTACCTAGCGGGCCTAGGGCTACTGGTTACGGAGCATGCCTTTCTACGCCTTGCGAGGGTAGGAACAGGAGCTGCTGGCTGCAGGTAGACTAGGACGTTAGGGCTCTAATCTGGTACAACAAGACTCCGCGCCGATTTGCATACGGACCTACCAACAAGACCTTATGCCGTTACGCCTACGAGACGACCTAGCTTGCACCCTACTACTACCGATTTCGAATAGGCATGTTACTGCCCTCCGGTTTGACCTTATGTGGCTCGCACCCTACTGCATAACAACCCCTAACCCTGACGCTGGCATCGTACTGCTGTCCTACCGACCTGGCCTCGTTACTGCTGTACAAATCTAACAAGTCCTTGTGCCGATATGCCTACGAGACGACCCCGTTGCTGGCACTATACTGCTACCGTCTAAACCTGTAGCCAAAGCTTTCTGCATCTGATACCAAATGGTCCTAAGCCGCCCAAACCTGTCGCTAGCATCGTACTGCTGCCGCTAGAGCTATCCATATTTGATACCTAGATTGTCTTAAGCCGCATAACCCTACGCTAGTACCGTACTACTGCCTAAACCTATTAACAAGACCTTATGCCAATACGCCTACGAAACGACCCTAATAACCCGTTATGCCAATAAGCCTACAACCTAAACACAACTAGGTAGAGCCTCGCTCCCTAGGTACCCTACTAGATAGAGCATAGCTCTCTAGACCGACCCTGTTGCTTATATTATACTGCTACCTAAACTAATAAGCTCCGTACCGATTTGCCTACGGAACCCAAACCTGTCGCTAGCACCGTACTGCTACCTAACGCTGGCACCGTACTGCCACCAATAAAAGCCTATATACAAACCGTACCGACCTATACCATAACCATAAATACTGTACCGACCGTATTATACTGCCGAATAAGCCATAAATACCACCTAAAAACGCCTATTTTGGACCAAAATCGCCTATTTTATACCAAAAATCGGGGCTATTTTTTAGGGGGACCTGGAGTAGGATAATAAGGGAAGACCATAGAGCTGCTAGAAGCGAGGAAGGGACTAGATAAGCTTTAGCAAAGCGTCTCTAAGCGGCAAGGACAGGAGTGTAGCTGGCAATAGAAGCTGGGCTATGCTTTAGGCCTAAGAAGTCAGTGGCCTAATAATAAAACATAGAAGGACCGAACTGGCGGAGCCTGCACAGCACAGGACGTAGAAGGGCGGAGAAGGACTAACAAAAAAATTTTCCCGTAATGGGTTTTTTTGGTATACACACGATACGCCTCGCAGGAGCTCGGAAGTAAGGGGGGGGTACTGTTATGGGACTCACTCGTTCTCATGTCTCTGCGCGTCTTTGACGTTCTTGACCCGTGCTTACGTTCGTCCCGAGACACCTACGCACGTTCCCCTACAGCCCCTATTTATACCCGTACCTGGTATACGAAGACTCTTCTTCTTTATCTAATGTCTTTGTATCAACCACGTATAGTTACGTGTACGTAGCCTTCTCAATTACTACCTTGTTTAGTGCATTGTATCCTGGCTCGTGCCTACTCCGTAATAACTAGGATCTACCAGTCTAAAATTTCCACTAACGTCCACCCTACACCTAAAAAGTCCACCCAATTCCACCTACCTAAGAATTCTACTAAATTCCACCAATATAAGATTTCTACCGACGTCCACTAAGAACCTGGAATTTATACTGGACTACATAAATCGACTTTAACTACTGCACCCTAAACCAAGCAGAAGCTTAAGCTTAACATATAAAAGTACCAGAAGAACTAGTATTCTACTATAAAAAGGATACTTAAAGAACCTAAACCTAAATCTAATACTAACTCTATATCTAATACCGAACCTAAAACTAAATAGGAAACCGTATAAGAAACTAAGGATAATCTAAACCCGCTTAACACCTTAGATATCCATATAATTGGAGCTACTCCGCTAGTACAACTTGCCAGGAAACCAGAATATATAATCTTTGCTGTTATAATGGCCGATATTAAGAAGGCCTTAGCACTAAAGAAGTATACTAACCCCGCCACGAAGGTACCAATAGAGTACTATAACTATTTAGATGTATTCTTATAAAAGGAAGCCAATAAGCTACTAGAACGCCGTCCATACGATTATAAGATTGTAGTTAAAGAAGGAAAACATCACGGATTTGGACCCCTATATAGGATGTCCTAAAACGAACTTAAGGTACTACAGAAGTACCTAAACAAATATCTAGACAAAGGATTTATTAAAGCAAGTTCTTTACCCATAGCTATATTAGTAATCTTTGTTAAGAAACCTAGCGGCAGTCTGTATTTCTGCATAGACTACTAAGCTCTTAATAATAGTACTATTAAGAACTAATACCCAATCCCGTTAATCTAAGAGATACTAAACTAATTAAGTAAGGCTCGCTTCTATACGAAGCTTAATATTATCCATATATTTAACCGCCTCTATATTGCGAAAGGAGACGAATGGCTTACTGCATTTTGTACTCAATACGGATTATTTAAGTACTTGGTAATGCTATTTGGCCTCGCAAACGCCCTAAGTTTATTCTAATACTTTGTAAATAATACCCTGCACCTGTACCTGGATATCTTTTATACTGCTTATATTAACGACATCTTAATATACAGTAATAATCTGGCTAAATACCAAAAATATGTTAAACTGGTCCTGCAAGCCTTGCGCGGAGCCGGCCTACAGTTAGATATAGATAAATGCGAGTTCTATAAAACGGAAGTTCTATACCTTGGACTTATTATTTCTATAAATGGCGTATGAATAGACCCTAAGAAAGTTAAAGTAATTGTAAACTGGCAAGAACCTGAGAATGTTAAGGACGTAAGGGCCTTTATATGATTCGCCAACTTCTACTAATGGTTTATTAATAACTTTTCTACCCTGGTTTTACCCCTTATAGCTCTAACCTAAAAAGATAAAGCCTTTATCTTTAATAAGGAATGTAAGAAAGCTTTTACTTATTTAAAAGTTATATTTACTACTGCACCTATACTTTAACACTTCGACCTAAACCGAATAAGTGTTATAAAAGCTAACTCATCCGACTATGTTACTAGAGGTATTCTGTCTTAATATAATAAGGAAGGAGTATTATACCCTATGGCATACTTTTTAAAACAACTAAGTCTAGCTAAATGCAATTACGAGATCTACAATAAAGAACTATTAGCTATTATTAGATGTTTTAAATAATGGCGTTCTAAACTAGAAGGCTCTGGAATTCCAATTAAGGTTCTTAGTAATTATAAGAACCTACAATACTTTATAACCACAAAATAGCTAAGTCACTATTAGGCCCACTAGTTAGAATATCTATCCCATTTCTAATTTTTAATTATGTACCGCCTAGGCGTTTAAGGCTAGAAGCCTAATGCCCTAACCTGACGTTTATAAGACGTACCAGCTTAAGAAGAAGCACGCTCCTACTATAATCAGACCCTACTCTACCCTAAGCTGTTTAAACCCCCTACTAAGGACCTTACGGTACACGTTCTTAAAATAACCAATTAAACTATTAAACAGATTGTAACCAATAAATACCCAAATAATAAGTTTATCCAAGAGACGCTTAAGCTAATTTAAGATGGCGCTAGACGCTTTAAAAGGATTTCTCTAAGTAAATATAAAGCCTGCGGAAACCACCTATACTATAGGAACCGCCTAGTTATACCTAAGCACGACGAACTTAAGCTTAAGCTCCTTAAACATGTATATAACCTACCAGTAGCCGGCCACCTAGGCTAAGGAAAAACCCTAGAACTGCTCTAATAAGAATACTACTAGCCAAATATGTATAATATAATATGAAGGTACGTCTCTAGCTGCTATACCTGCCGATAAGCTAAAGCTTTGTATAAGACGTACAATGGCTTCCTAAAACCCCTGCCCGTTCCGGACTAAAGATAGAAGGATATCTTAATTAACTTTATTATTAATCTCCCTAAAAGTAAAGGCTGTATAAACATTATGGTAGTTATAGACTAACTATCTAAGATAAAACACCTAATCGCCTACCCTAATATGTTAGCGCCTACCGTTGCCTAACTATTCCTAGATTATATATAGAAACTCCACAGACTTCCTAAAACAATTATCTCTAATAGAGGTAGATAGTTTATCTCTATATTTTAGAAAGAACTAACTACCTAACTCCATATTAAAGCACTGTTGTCTATAGCATACTACCCAGAAACGGATGGTTAAATAGAATATGCAAATGCTATAATGGAACAATATATTCGGATATATACTGTAACGGAACCCTCCAGGAGGTACATATTAGATGAGACAGTAGGAGGTTTTATTAATGTCCCGTCTACGTCCTATGTATGTCCCAGAGGAGACATAGTCAGATAGATAGGGGCGAAAGGTTTTACTAGTGTCTTAAAAGGTTTATATAGGAAGCTGGTTCTCCTCTAGAGAAGAACCAGCGATTAGTCTCTAAATGGAAGTGGTCAGAAGCATTTGTCCTCCAATATATGCAACTTATTCTACCTTTAACTCACCTTCTACTTACCTGTGACACTGCCGATTAGATAATTATATGTTCCGGTTAGGCTGACCTCTTATAATTCTAATCACTTATAATCCTTTACGGAAGGAACGTATGGCTATTAATTAACGATAATGGGCTATACCTCCTTACCCCCTAAAACGACGCCCTTACCACAAGAGGCTAACAGAGTCTCCCTGGAGGAGCGCATTCCCTCTACTTATGAAGGAGTAGACCAGGAAGCCACGGCTAGTCCGTCTAACCTTCTAAGACCCTTAGGAACGATTACCGCTGGGGAGTTATTGGAGCGGTTGCTACGCAAGACCCTATAAAAGACAAAGGAGTTGGAGATATGATTAAGATAAGCATATTAAGACTACCAAGGACAATTGCAAGGATAATTGGGGGAAGTATAGACACCCTAGACACGAAGCAAACTCAAAGGGGTAACGCCACACTATGCTATAACATTAGAAAAACCTAAATTCCGTACAAAGAAACCTAATAAGTATAATAGTAATAGTCTCCGGAACTGTAATTATTTTATCCGTTAATGCGAAACTAAGTTTCGGCTGGACCCAAAACGTTACTCTAATAAGTATAATTAGACACTAATTGCTTCTACCTTCCTATGTGGCACCGTTGAGAGTTTATAGATACGCTATAAGAAGAAACTTACTATACCCCTTAAATTTAGCGAACTTAAGTTATGGTTGGTCAATTAGATCCAAGACCCTACTAATTAAGGGATGGATTATAACTAGTAATACCATAACGCCAAACAGTAAGAAGGCTAGAGTGTAGTCCAGTTTATAAACTACTTGGAAGAACTAGAAGACAATATACCCTACTTAGACCTATAGGATGACGCTATATAACTTCACCAGCTACTTGCCAAGTTATAACCTGAGATTTAATAGGCTATATAGGAGAAGGGCGAAATTCCTACCTCCTGAGAAAAGCTTATCTTTAAAGCTACTCGGATTAAGAACGCTAAAAGAGACCATCTAGGGAAGCGAAAGGAATAAGACGCCAATAATAAAGAGCGTAGAACTAGACCTAGCTTTAATAAAAGGGGTAGATTCCGACCTAACCACTCTGCAGAAGGATAACGCGAGCAGGCTTCACAACCCTAAAGCAACGCTGGTCAACCCTAGAATAATAATAGGCAGAAACTATGGAACTAAGAGTTACGCAGCTGTTATTACTACGGCAAGAAAGGCTATATACAACGCTTCTGCCAGTAGAAGAAGTAAGAGGATACTTAATTAGGAAAAGAGAGAGCCTAGTAGATCTTTACTTCCTTACACTAGGCCAGTAAGAGAAGGAGGGAGTAAGCTGCTATATAGTTATTCCCGTCTCCATTTAAGTTAATGATGAATGGGTAACATAAGACTGCCTTATAGATAGCGGCGCGACTATAGGGTTCATTTCTTAATTACTAGTAAAAGAATTAGATTTAGACCTTAGTGGCTTGCAGGTGTGTACTGTTTAAAGCATTAGAGGCCACCGGATTCTATACTATAGAGAATAAACTTTTTCTGTGGCCAGCTAGGACCGCGATGGTCTATGGGATACGCAGGAGATGCGCTTCTACGCTATAGAAATTAAGGGGTATAACCTTATTTTGGGATACCTATGGCTTTAATAAGTTAATCCAGATATTAATTAGCCTTTAGCCTTATATTAATACCAGAAGTCTTAACCGCGTATTATGGTTGAAGATTAAAAGACTTTCTTAAACTATATATAAGAGGAAGGGTGGGCGTATGCCATATATACCACCCTTAACACCAAGAATGGGGACATAGGGTATTTATTTTTGGATATCCGGCTATGCGCAGTTAAGGAACTAGAGATTCTATAGGAATATATAGACCTAAAGGATGTTGCTAATAAGGAAGCCGCGCACACCTTGCCTAACCCTATGTTGGTAGAGCATAAGATAGATATAGGAGATAAGAAACCTCCTTTTAGACTATTATATAACCTATTAGAAAACGAGCTGGCAGTATTATATTAGTATATAGTGGACAATATTTAGAGAGGATGGATTTGGCCTTTTATAAATTAGGTAGGGGCACTAATTATATTTATACCTAAGAAGGACAAGACCCTTTATCTCTATGTTAACTATTAGGCGCTAAATAAGATTACTGTAAAGAATCGCTACCCGCTACCCTTAATAGGGGAGCTTATTAATAGGCTGTTGGGCGCAAAGATATTTATAAAATTGGATCTAAAAGATATATATTATCGAATCTGGATTAAAGCTGGCGATAAATAGAAAACGGCGTTCTGAATATAGTATGGCCACTTTAAGTACCTAGTGATGCCATTTAGGCTTACTAACGCACCGGCGACATTCCAGGCCTATATTAATAAGGCATTGTTAGGCCTATTGGATATAATATATATAGTCTACCTTAATGACATTGTAGTCTACTTTAATAACTACGAAGCATATACGTACCACGTGCGAATAGTACTAGAAAGACTGCGGGAATATAAGCTCTATATAAACCTAAAAAAATGCTTATTTTATATTACTAGCATTGATTTTCTGGGCTTTATTATTAGCGTTGACGGAGTGTTAATGGAGAAAAGCTGGGTAGATGCTATTAGGGAATAGCCATACCCTATAACATTTAGGGAAGTATAGGTTTTTATAGGCACGGTAAACTTCTACTAAAGGTTTATTGTTTATTACTTATGAGTAATGCTCCTAATTACTAATCTGCTAAAGGGATCTAAGGATAGCAAAAAGTTAGGACCCTTTGTATTTAAGGAAGCTGCTAAGCAGGCTATAGACCGGTTAAAGGATTTGTTTATGTCGGCGCCTATCCTAATACACTTCTGCTGGGAGCTACGTATATACCTTAAAATGGATGCATCCGGCTTCGCCCTAGGGGCAATTATATCTTAATTAAAAGACGGAGAATGGTATCCTGTGGCGTTTTAGTTAAGGAAAATGACCCCTATAAAGCAGCGTTATATAACGCACGACTAGAAGCTGCTTACAATAGTTACAGTAATAAAGCACTGGTGACATTATTATATAGAAAGCAATTATCCTATTAAAGTCCTTACAGACCACAATAACCTAGAATACTTTATAACTATAAAGGTGTTAAGCGGTCAACAAGCCAGATGGGCGGAGGCACTATTATAGTATAACTTTAAGATTATATACCGCCTAGGAAAGACAAATCCCGCTAATAGGTTATTAAGATGTCCGGATTATAAGACTAGGAGAATCTAGGACAGTACAGGGGAAATAATTCCCATATTACAAAATTTACTTAGGAAGAAAGAAGAATCTTTCCCTAGAACTATAGAATTCTATAGTAGGGCAGAGGTCCTAGCGATACAGCTGCGAAGCACCATAATGATAGAGCTGTAGGATATAGTTATGGACTAGGTTATAGACTAAGCAGATATTATAAAGTTAGCGTACCCCAGAATTAGTGAGAATTCTGTAGGATATACTAGGGGTGTTGCGGCACCTTTAACTTGACGGCGCATTAGCTACGAGTTTCCAGATTTAGAGGGGATAGGCGAGATGCCTATCCGCAGCATGGTATACTGCATAATAGTAGGAGAATCTGCTGGCACTAATGGTTTAAAACGTCTTATGCCACGCTTAGGGTCCATAATGGCGGTGGGCGAAATGGAAATAAGCGATCTATACAAAACCTTTCCGGATCTTCTTCTTTAAGTATAATAAAGGGACGCCTTTATTTTTAGGGAGAGGTGGAAAGACGTAGTAGAGACTAACTTGGCCGGAGTTACTAAAAAGCTGTGGTAGTAAGACTAAAAGGGTCTATTGCGCTTTAAGGGTGCTGTATATGTCCCAAAGGACTAAATAGTTTAAGACGAAATTCTAAAGGTCTTCTATAATAACCCTTTTAGGGGTCACTACGGTGCCAACAGGACCCTTAAGGCCGTTTAAAGGAAATACTTTTGGGATGGAATGTCTAAAGAAGTTAGGGACTATATATTAAGATGTGATATGTGCTAAAGGGTATAGATATCCAGGCATTGCCTATATAGTGAGTTATTAGTGCTTCCTATTCTGTAAGGACCCATGTTAGAATTAATAATAGATTTTATAATAGGCTTACCCCCTACTAAAATAAGAATAGGAGAGGTTGCTAATACTATCCTAGTAATTATTGACAGATATATAAAGTTTTTAGGGTATTTTGCTGTTATAATAACGATCACGGTAGTGGAACTGGCAGACCTGTTTTTAGAGCGGTGGCTCTTATTCAGTATGCTAAGGGGAATTATGTCTGATAGAGGTACCATATTTAACAGCGCATTTTGGGCTTTATTCTGTCTTCTATTGAAATACGGCGAAAGATAAGCACTACCTTTTACCTATAAATAGACGGACAAATAGAGCGTCTAAATGCGTTGTTAGAACACTACCTCCGCTGCTATATTAATTATTAACAGGATGATTGGCTATTGTGGTTAGCTCTAGCGCAATACGTCTATAACACAAGCATCCACAGCAGCACAAAAATGACCCCTTATAAAGTACTATTTGGGGTAAAAGTAAATAACCCCTGGAATGTTAAGGATATTGTTCCTGAAAGAGAGGCCCTAGTGGTGTTTAAGAGAATTAAGCAAATAAGAATTCGCAGAGAAGAACTTAAAAAGCACTTACTAGACGCCTAGGCTATATAAAAAAGGTACTATAATGAGGGACATATGCCTAAAGAATTTAAAATAGGAGACGAAGTCTTACTATTTATAAAAAATATCTAGATAAAATATATTAAGAAGAAGCTAGACTATAGGTAGCTTAGACCCTTTAAGATAGTTAGGAAAACTAAAGGAAATCAAGCCTATGAATTAAAATTGCCGAAATTATATCTAATATATCCCATATTTTATGTTTCCTTATTGGAGTTATACTGGAGAAGAGATGGTGTAGAACCACCCCTACCTAGCGAAATTAATAGGGAACTAGAATGGAATATAGAAGATATTCTAGACTAAAGATGGCGTTAGAAGAAACGCGAATTTTTAGTTTATTAGAAAGGATACTCTTAGGTATATAACAGTTGGGAACCTAAGGAGCACCTTTAGCCAGGATGTGAGATAGTAATTGAAACTTTCCTAAAGACCACAAATTAGGATTTAGCAACGGTTTTGGATATGCCATAGATAAGACAACAGGGAAGACCCTATAAATTGAAACTATAAGGTCTAGCACAGGCATTAGAAACGGGAACGTTTTACTATTATAATAGGGATCCTAGAATCCTATAAGAGAAAGATATAGGGATCTATATAAGAACCACTAGGGATGCTGTCTAAAGAGGACGCTGTTTGAGAATAAGTAGTAGTACTAGAAGAAGGGGCCTTAGGGATTTAGAAGGGTTTCTAAGGGATAAAAGGAGAGTATCTAGTCTAACACTAGAGATACGCAATAGAGTTAATAATATAAAAAGGACCAAAAAGATACAAAGCGAAGATTTAGAAATTTTAAGAAATTGTAAAGCACCTATAAGAACACCACCCGTTTATCACATACGGAGATTATAGCAGTATGCTGCTTTTATACGGACTGTCACTAAAAATAAAAATAGAGGTATCCCTAAAGTATGAAGTTAATTCCTAGTACTAGGGCATCCTAGAAGCACTAGAGAGACACTATATAAAGCTATTTTATAAAAAGAAAGAAAGAATAAGATAACAATTTAAATACTAAAAGTAGTAATAGGAGCCTCCTCCTCTATCTTAATATTATTGCTGGTAGTATTATTAGTACTCCTATTCCTAGAAGCATTAGTATTTTTACTAATATTCTTCTTAAAGCGGCGGGAACTAGATAGACCACTATAGCCAGGGGACTAGCAGGGAGAATGTTTATCTTTATTACTATTCTTAGTGTTATCCCTAGGCTCCAAATCGGCATCTAGGCTGGGATTAGAAAGTTAACAACTAAAGAGTTAGTATAGTTCCTAAACATATTACTAAAGAGACTTACCTAGCTAGAAAGGCCCGCGTAAGAGTATAAATGTTATTATTTATAAGAACGAGCTGCTTACATATACGCTCCTAGACACTATATGTCCGAGATCGCTGTGTCTCTATAGTAGTAGAAACCCTTATTAAATTAAAAAGGCTGTGAGTAATGGAAGACACCTTCCATCCCCATCTTTTACTGTTTTAATACAGACGGAAATCCCTAATAGCGCGTTGGAGCCGGCGAGCCTTATGTATGTGGATAGTGGGAATCTAACATAGTTAGTAGAGTCTAGAATAGGATGGAATAGGAAATACTAGAATATAGGTCTTTTTTTAGCTGTGATAGTAGGAACACTTGGATCTGTTCTCGCTAGAGCGCGGCATTTTATAGGCATAGGACGGGTCTAACATAAGCGCGTAAACGCAATGACGGCAGCACTTTAGAGAAACCACTATAGGAGTAATAGAGGTGGTCTACGGTACTAACAGAGTAGGGATAACGCCGCCGCCAGTTTAGGGACGCGCAGCACAATTACGAGCCATTATAAGAGAACTTTATGGGAAGTTAGTATTATTAAAGAGATGAAATAGGGATCCTGTTACCTATAGACGCGTTATAAGAAGAGAACGGAGTAGTGGTGGAAAGAATAGCTAGAGATGCGGAAGCTAAAAGCTAAGATATAATGAAAAACAGTCTGCTGAAAGGCAAGACGAATGGTATTATTAATAGAAAGACGCGTAAGAGACAACAGCTTATAAACTAGAAGAAATTAATATTAAGACGTTATTATTATGACCTATTTTAGGTAAATGGGGATAGTGGCTAGTTAACGTGTTGTATAGGACAACCTCTAGATCAGCTTATAACAAATTCTTATAATAAGGAAGGTAAATCCCATTTAATTTTTTTTATTATTATTAAAGTTCCATTATAAAGGCACTGTAAAGAGCTATGGTAGAAGAAGAGCGGAGGAATAAAAGACAAAGTAAGGTTCCACGCTAGTAAAGAACCAGCAATAAGCCGCATTATAGAGTACCTTTCTACTAAAGAACTTCCCTAGTGGTTTTAGTTAGAACTCTATAAGAGTTTATTAAGAGGCGAAGTCTTGGAGGACCAAGACCCTAGAAGGGGAGGCAATTGTAATAGAACCCTCCAGGAGGTACATATTAGATAAGACAGTAGGAGGTTTTATTAATGTCCCGTCTACATCCTATATATGTCCCAGAGAAGATATAGTTAGATAAATAGGGGTAAAAGGTTTTACTAGTGTCTTAGAAGGTTTATATAGGAAGCTAGTTCTCCTCTAGAGAAGAACCAGCAATTAGTCTCTAAATAGAAGTAGTTAGAAGTATTTGTCCTCTAATACGTGCAACTTATTCTACCTTTAACTTACCTTCTACTTACCTATAACACTGCCGATTAGATAATCATACGTTCTGGTTAGGCTGGCCTCTTATATACACGTCGTATTTATAGGACAACTAGATGGACTGGCTTGCATTTACCAAGTTTACCGCAAATAACTCCGTTTTAGAAACTATAAAGGTCCCCCTATTCCTAGCCAACTACGGCTAGTACCCGCGAATGGGTTTTAAACCCTTTAATAATATTCCTTGCCTAGCTTACTAGGCCTTACAAGTTGCAGAAGCAAATGAATTTGTAAAAAAGATAGAAGAACTATAAGAGTTCTTTACTAATAAAATAATATAGGCCTAATCTGTCTATAAAGCTGTAGCAAATAAGAACCGAACCCTAGCACCAGCCTACTAAATTAGTAACTTCGTCTGGCTAGATATAAGAAATCTAAACACAAAACAACTTACTAAGAAACTTAATTAGAAGAACGCCGGCCCTTATAAGGTTAAAAAGGTTGTCTCTCCCTATGCTTACTAACTAAAGCTTCCTAATACGGTTAAAATCCACCCTATATTCCATACGTTAGTCCTCTACCCTACTACCCCTATATTGGATGCCCTGCCTAGACAAATCCAGGACCCTTCCCCACCAGTCAAAGTAGATGGTAAGGATGAGTACTTTATTAAAAGAGTTGACGATATTAAGTACAACAAACGGAAACGCAAATATATGTACCTTACGAAATGGAGAGGCTTTACTAAGCCCACATGGGAACCCGTTGACTCTGTAAGACTTACACAAGCCGTAGAAGACTTTCACAAACTCCACCTAGAACTACCACAGCCCCATCTCGCAAAAGCTCGAGTTTAAAGGGGGGGTACTGTCATGGGACACCTCCGTGACACCTTATACACGTCCACCTATTTCCACCGACTTAGTAAAAAGAGACCGACCGCAATCTACGGCAATCTGACGGCGTTCTGCCATGTTCTGCCAAGTCCACCGAATTCTGCCAAGTTCTGCCAGGACCACGACCCGAAGCCTATTCTACCCCGTGTACGTGTTAACCAAGCAACCAAGTTAACAATATATACCCCTTTCTTCCCGTTTCCTTACCTTCTCTCCTTACGCAACGTCTTGATCTTATCACACAGTTCATGTACATAGCTTAATAATATCTACTTCGCTATATATTATCACCACTTGTACTCGCTCCGTGACAGGTGGACTTATTATTAGGCTAAGTTATATAAATAACAACTAGTAGAGTAGTTGCCTAACAGATTAACTCTAATTGTATTCTAATATTCACTATAAGGAAAGAAACTACCTAGGTAGGGACTATAGTCCTTTAAATACACACCTATACTCCTAAGAAATCCTCCTTATATATAAGATACGTCATATATATACTATACGTACATCCTGTTCATATACTGCGTATACTATATATAACGCCACGTGACCTTGGTTACCATTTCTCGTTACATAGTTCTACGGACTCCATCCTAGACCGTGCCTATATTAACCAACTAGCTTCTTCCAACTCCTCTCCAAGTAGTTATAACACCATACTTAAAGCGTCCGTAACACCGCTTACCTTTTACACCTTCTTTAAAAGATTATAGAACTTTTAAATTTGCTTAGGTTGTGCTCCCTTAGCTCTAGCGGCCTCTATCAGTCTACTGACCAAGGATTTAATATAAGGATTGCGTTATAAATAGCTAGAGACCCATAACTTGCTAAGGAGCTTAGTATTATAATTTTAATTAATAACTCGAGCTACTATTTCTTGTAGTTGCGTATGCGACGGGGCAAATCCTTATAAGTCTTGTTTAAGCACCCAATTAATAAGGAAGTCTTCTTATATAGGAGTTAATCGCTGCTTGTACCGGTAAGCAATTCGTCGTGGCTGCTTGCCACCCATGCGATCGTGAAAAGTTGACGGAGGGACACCGTACGCGCGTGCAGCTTAAGTACCAGATTCAAATTTGCCGGCATTAAAATCAGCAATAGCCATTTGTAGGCTTAGCTCCTTTTGAGCCATATTAGACGATTAGTGGTGTAGAAAATAGGTGGGCAAGTCAGTGACTTGATTTTAGTATAGTGACCGAGTTTAGGAGGCGATCGAGTTCTAGGGGTCCGAGCTTACAATTACTACATATAGTTATAGTTGGTGGTGTCAGATAATCTATATTCTCTAAAGGCGTGGGTCACGTGCACGAGTTACATGCACGAAGACACGTTACTAAAGACACGTCAGATTAAGGTTAAAAAGACACGATATAAGATTATCGATATCAATTAACAATTAAGTTAAGATCAATTAATCAATTAACCTATTACATTAATAAACTCATCTATTTAAACTTAGTGACAGTTATAAGCCTAGTCCGCCAACTTAAGAAGCTATTCAGCTATTACTTAATCGTTTAAAGAAATTCTACCTTATTATTAAGACGCAGACTCTGACAGAAATCCTACCTTAAGTATTATAGGACGATTCTGACACGAACCTTCCACAAGATTCCATAAGATTCTATAAGATTCCACATTAATCGTTATAGGACAACCCTAATAACAAGGACGACCCTAACAACAAGGACAATCCTAACGATAAAATACCATTACAATTCCTCCTTTGCCTATCAGTAAAATGACTCCACCGACGTCAAGTTCATCGACTATAATCATTCTCAATAAACTAGAAGACTGGGAGTAATAGATCTGGCAACTACAAGCCCTTATAGACAAACGAATTTGGGCCCACGTTAACCCAAACAATACAGCACCTTAACGAGCTCTACTATAAGAACTAGCCTATCTAGAAGTCACTAATTTTAATAAGAATGCAACCTTATATACACAGCTCTCAACAAATCAACAGAAAGCGTACAAGAATAGCAGATGATACTATAACTAGGACATAAAGTACTTCCTAAAACAGGAAGAGCATCTATAATAGATACGCACCTAGATCACGTCCATAGTATCAATTTAGAAGAAGCTACTGCTTGACCCTTCCCTCACAGTTAAAGAATGGCTGATTCGTTTAAAAGAAGACACTAAGCCCTTAAAGAACTTTATAATAAGGAAGGTACAGCTACAGTATACAGAGTTACTTAAGGGGCTTAAGCAGATAAAGGTCACCCAGTAGCTTAACCAATAGGAGCATACAATAAAGATAGCAGAGAAGTATAATCTTCTATAAATAACTAATAGGATTTGGCTAATAGACCTTGCAAATACAATACGACCTATAAGCGAAACCTATTTTATTCTATATACAAAGCAGGCAAATGATACCAAAAAGGCTCTCTTATTAGAATACTGTAAAGTAGCAATAGAGCTATAAGAAGCATTCCAAAACCTTTCTAAAGCCGTACCTACAACAGCGAGAGGGAGTGCATTTAACGTAGACTTCATAGGAGAGCCTAAAGAGGGTATCTTTATTACTGCTAAAGTCCAAAAAGGAAAAGGGAACAGCTTATCTTACAGCCGAAAAAGGGCAGGTACAAATTTAACTAAAGAGACGTCTTCTAAAAGGTTAAAGAACCTCAAATGCCTAGCATACAATATAAGGGGACATACCCTTCCTAACTATTAGTATCTATTTGAGAACAAAAGGCCTAAGGGATTCAAAGCCGTAGGTATACATATAAAAAGGGTGCTTATAAAGGTAGAGTAAGACAAGGATCTAGCTGCCCAAGTAAAACAACTTAAGCTTAAGAAATTAAAGGTCGATAAAGCTTAATAATAATAGAAGATAGTTAAGATTAAGGGAGAAGCCAATACAATATTCCTAGAATTATATCACACCAGTTAACTCCATCCATTAAAGCTATTAACTATTCTTAACTTAGAAACCACTCTCTATATCTTTAATAACCTCTCTTATTTTTACAATTTTAGGAAAGCTCTAAAACACAAATATATTATTGCCAGTAGCTCAGAAGTGCCTATACTAGGTTACAGCGATGTTACTATCCAGGTCACAAAACTAGATAAAAGCAAGGGAATCCTACGTCTTAAGGACATTACCTTTTATATAGACTTTAATACGAATCTAGTGTCGTTCCGTCTACTTTAAAAATAAGGATTCTACTAGGACAATAAAGGAGACAATAATCTGCTAGTTTAGAAGGACGACACAATTCTATATTAAATAGAAGAACGTTACAGATAATAGACTATCAAATACGTCTAACTAGGAAGTCTATTAGCATTCAATACAAGCCAACTGCTACGCCGCTAACGGAAGCGTAGAGTATCGTTAAGAGACACTCATCCAGATTTAAAAGGTAATATATATCTATAGTATCTGCGTCTAGGTTATCTAGAACCTATAAGCCTTTATTATCTAAGTCTTAACGCCCTAGAAGTTAAGCTTCAAGGCCCTAAAACAACAGAATGTTAATACTACAGTCTCGCCAAAATCAAGCGTTAGGTCTTAAGAAGGTTCTTAGAATAGAAAATTAATAAACCCTATCTTAACCTCTATATTAACTAGACTAACCTTAAAGAAGCATATACCGGATTTATATAAGTTATACTTATCCACAACACCTTCTTAGGAAGATCCTTCCCGTATTTTATAACAACGCATAGCAAGAAGAAGAAGACACTATAAGTGCTTAAAGATTTTATCTAATAGATTTGTCTGAGGTATAACCTTAAAGTCAACACTATTAGATTAGACAACGAGCTAGGGAAAAGGAGAACCCTTAAATAGCTACAAATATAAGGGATTATATTTAAGCCTTTAGCGCTATATACTTAAGCTCAGAACGGTACCGCCAAACACTTAGGGGGTGTAATCATTAAGAGAGCACAAGTAATAAGAATTACTGCTAATCTACCACACAACCTATAGAACGAGATAGTTAACTATATAGTCTACCTTCAAGATCGAACGCCACGGGAAAGCAATAATTGGAAATCGCCATATAAGAGGTTCTATACCTTCCTAGCCAATAGGTCAAGAAAGCCGCAACTAGCGCACCTAAAAGCCTACGGCTGTAGGGCGTATACAATAACGTCAGATGCCTAGCTAAAGAAGAAAAGGCTAAGCAAGCTAGATCCGCAAGCCCACATCAGCTACCTTATTGGCTATAACTCTACTAATATCTACAGGATCTGGATCCTATACAAAGGTATCATCATCTCTACTAGGGACGTTATCTTCAATAAAAAGACGTTCTTTAACGGCAAGCAAATAGACATCTCAAAGAACCTACACACTAAATTAGATACGCTGATTAAGAAGATTTAACTCCCTAATACCCTAACCAAGAATAAGGTCCTTCTAGAAGACAATAAAGAAATATTTAAACCGTCAATTTAAGAGAAAGATAACAACAACGTTAATAAGCCAGTTCAAACCTTTAATAAGTCAGCAGATCTCAAGCTTGTAAGAGCTCTTAAAGATACATACTATACACCACCTCCAATAGAAGAAGATAAAGAATCTCCATATACCTTTCACGTCGAGTATCCTATAAAGTTAGGTGTATAAGGTACTAATTAAGACGTCGCTTATCGAGCAGGAGATGCGTTTAACACTTAAGGGGTATCCAACAATTTAGTTAAAGACTTGTTCAAAAAAGCCTACAATAATAGGTTTAAAGACTTTGTTACTAAAAGGATCATATCAGCCTATTAAGGCACCTTCTTAGCAGGAAGGAAGTTCAACCTTAATAGTTAACTTAACGACAGCAAGCTAAAATTAGGCAGAATACATAATATTAGATTACATAGAAAGAACTTACCTCTGCTACCTTAATTAATCCGCGACCTTAATACGCATTCTCTTTAAGATTAGTTCTAAGAAGCTCAACAAGCCTACCTCCAATCCTATTATCAAATAAGGTCGTTTTAAGAAACAGATAAGAAGCATATAAAGGGACAGCAGGTCCTTAGCTTAATATAGGTGTTCGTCTACAAGACAGATAAGTACGGATTTCTCTAGAAATGCAAAGCACGCTTAGTAGTATACGGAAATCAATAGGCCCTAGGAGACCTACCTATAAGAGCTACTATATTAGCTAGTACGACCTTCCAAACCCTTATAGCAATCACCGCAAAATTCGACCTGGAGACGATATAGATAGATATAGTTAATACGTTTATCTATTGTGATCTCGACAAGGTTGTCTATATAAAGCTACCACCAGGGTTTAACAAAGGAAAAAAAGACAAAGTACTACGCTTAAGAAAAGCCTTATACAGACTACAACGATTACCACTATTATGGCAGAAGAATCTCATAAGCTCATTAAACAAATTAGGCTTTAAAGAGGTACCTTAGGAGCCATATATTATGCTAAAAGGTGGAATAGTTATCTTCTTCTATATTAACGATATTGTCTTCTACTACTAAAAGACAGATAAGAAGAAAGCTTAAGAAGTAATTAAGGAGCTATATAAGAAATACTAGATAAGTATCCTTAGCAAGCTAAAATGGTTCCTAGGAATTTACATACTACGCAATTATAGCCAGAGGCTCCTATAGCTATCCCAGAAAGCCTATATTAAGAAGATAGCTAACTAGTATAAAATAGATCTCAAAGGGCGTCTTCTAGACACTCCTATAACAGAATCAAAACTCCTCCCTACTAATTACCAATTAATCCGTTTAACGCTTCCGTCCCCTAATATAGACCTATTAGTCCATCCTATATCCCTACCAAGAGAAGCAGCTTCTACAATACTATATCAAAGAAAAATGGGTTTAATACTTTATACAGCCACTATAACGCGTCCGGATATTGCTTTTGCAGTATTATAACTAGCAAGGTTTAATCAAAACCCAAGCTAAAAGCACTATTAAGCGGCAGACAGAGTAATCCAGTACCTATATAGCACAAGGAGCAGAGCAATCTACTATAGAGGAGACAAGAAAGGAACAAATAGTAGAGGGAAAGACAAAGGAATACGCGACAAAGAATAAAATAATAGAAGAGACAGTAGAGGTAAAGCGCAATCATTTATCTGTGCTAGTGATGCATTATTTACGGACAACTCTATTAATAAAAAGAGCTTGTAAGGATATATTATAAAGCTGTTTAGGGGGCCGATTACCTAAAGAGCAAATAAGCAGGGTACAGTAACGACGTTAAGCATAGAAGCCGAGTTGTTAGCCCTATTACAAACAGTAAAGGAAGCTATCTTTATTAGTAGGCTGTTTAAAGCAATAACATTACGCCTAAACGAGCCCTTAATTATTAAATGCGATAACATATAAACACTCCAACTAATTATAAAAGATACGGTAAAGCTAATCACGAAGCTCTAATACGTTAACATCTATTAACACTAGCTATATTAGGAATACGCAATAAGACAAGTACAATTTCAATACACAGCAATAAAGGAGATAATTACCAATAGACTTACAAAGGCCCTGCCCAAGCAGAGGTTTTAAAGCTTCGTTAATATAATCAGGATAGTAGATATTAAAAAGCAGCTAGATAAGGAGAAGCAACTAGAAAACCTAAGGGACAGTATTAGAGCAAGACAGAAGGATTTAAATAAGATTACGGTTCAATTAACTTATTAACGGACACAAGAAGGTGGCTAGCTTTAACCTTAAAGAGCTCAAAGCTAAGGGGGTGTGTTAGATAATCTATATTCTCTAAAGGCGTGGGTCACGTGCACGAGTCACGTGCACAAAGACACGTCACTGAAGACACGTCAGATCAAGGTCAAAAAGACACGATACAAGATCATCGACATCAATTAACGATCAAGTCAAGATCAATCAATCAATCAACCCATTGCATCAATGAACTCATCTATTTGAACTTCGTGACAGGTGGCAACCAAGCGAGATTGGATGCGCGTACCGAATTTGAAATCCCACCAAAGGGGGGTGAAGCTGGTCGTGCCCAGAGCTGTAGACTCATTATACGATTTTGAACCCTCAAAAAATGCGGGTCTCGGCGCCAGCAGGGAGCGAAGCATGGCTCCTTTGCAGAGTGCATCCTCTAAGCAGTATTCGAATTCCCCGCAGGCCTCCTAAGTTAGCTCTACAGCTTTGTTCACGACCAGCTTCCACCCCCCCTCTAGGGGAGCTGCGATTTTTGTACGCCATTTAATTTCGCTTGATCGCCACCAACTGTACATAGCAATCGTAGCGAACGCCCATGCTTGGCTGTAAGAACTTCAAGCTGTTTACGCTCCACAGTAACTATCGTC
>Ga0307507_10000860_pt1 | contig 67455 bp, 12 predicted proteins | sample 7_EM_MG_FD_207223 | JGI IMG/M metagenome (GOLD analysis project Ga0307507, IMG submission 207223) | Populus trichocarpa ectomycorrhiza microbial communities from riparian zone in the Pacific Northwest, United States - 7_EM | ecosystem: Host-associated > Plants > Roots > Unclassified | place... | reverse complement strand
TAATTTTAACCGTATGATTGGGAGGCGCAGGGCTATAAGGTCACTTTAGGGCTAGTTCTTAGCGGTTTTGCTAGTACCTAGCACTTAAATCTGCTAAGGATTTGCCCTAAAGCGACCAGATGTCCCCAAGCAAAGCTCCTGCGCCAAAAAAAAAAAAAAAAAAAAAAAAAAGAAAGACATTACCGCATTCTGCCATATTCTGCCACATTGTCGCGTTCTGCCATATTCTGCAGATCCTGACTTGTAAGTTAACCAATTAGGATTTTTCATGCCTAGTATAGAAAATCGCTATTAGCTCGCTTACCACTAGCGCCTTAGCAGCCCTCTTAACATCTTAACCTGCTGCCTAGCGTTTCTTACGCTAAGAGCGGTACACCACGCTAGAAGTGAGAGTTAAGGCAACGGAGGTTGGTAGTTTTAGTCCTAATATATAGGCGAAAGGCTTCTAATAACCACTAACCTAGTTGCTAAATTTACTAATATAAATACCCTAAATCTTCAGCAAACTAGGCAGCGCCCTGGCGGAAGGAGTGGCTTAAGTAGCTACTTAGGTTAATTCCAGCAGCTACTAAACAGGAGGGAAGGATCTTGCAAACCCCTAGAGAGGCAAAGGGTTTACCATCTAGACTAAATAAGGGGGAGTTAAGGGGTTAAGGGTCCCTATTAAACAGCTTTATTATAGCAGCGACTAGGCATAATAGGCCGCCTACTGCCACGATGGCGATATCAACGCCCTAGTATTACTTATCGGCTTTACTCCATTTAAGGCAGAATATCATCCCACTAGGCGTAAAGGTGATATCGCATCGGGTAGCCTTTCTTGTTAGGAAGGTTGTTCGGTTCTTAAGCTCCACCATAGTATACATAATCTCGCCTATCCATAGAAATCCAGCAAATGCGAGGGTAAATATGGCATCAGTGTTAATATCCGGTAGTAATAGGCCGTGTGTCACTACCTGGGCTAAAATGTCCCTAGTAATGGGCTACTTGTCCTTCTTTACTAAGGGAGAGATAGCGGCTGCTCCGGTAAGTAATTGGTGTACTATAGGATCCTTAAATGCCGCAATTAAGATGCTGTAATCCACGTGACGCAAGCGAATTGCGGAGACGTAGGCTTATAAGGTTTCAGCCTTAAGCCTACCTATCTATAGCTAGGAGGTACTAAACGCGCAGCGGGCAATCCATTCGCCTAGTTCACGCGGCTTAGCTAGGTAGGGAGAGACTCCTTTAAGTACACAGTATAACTCCCAGCTATTAACTGCTAAGGAATAGTTCCTATGGGTTACTAGCGCAAGGCCGTGCCAGAAAAGGAGCGCGTAGAGGTTAAATAGCGCGTTAACATTATCCTTAAAATTTATAGGTGGTTATGAGTAGTCTATTAGGTTTACGGCACCTAGTTAAAAACTTGTTAGCTTTAGTAGTAGTAAATTAAGGGCCCAGTATAGGTAGAATTAATAGATAGTCGCGGCCTAGAATTAAAATAGTGTATTAGCTAAGCTATTTAAATCACCTAGGATCTACTTTACGGATATTATAATATTGTGAGCTATAGCAGCTAGCATGATCTTGCGGAGCGATTTGTTTGCTACGCTACGGATAATAGTCTTCTCAATACCCTGGTGAACCACCATGCTATTAGTGTAAATAGATAGCGTGCTATGCTGCCAGTTAGTAGACCATATATTAAATGCGTAAGCAATAGCATACATCTCCTTCGGATTGATATAGTCTACTTATTAACTAGGCTTAGGCAATATACTAAACGCCTAAAATTAAGGGAGGTTAGCAGTATACTACTACCAGTTATCCTCGTGTTTAAGTTCCTTAAAGAAGTAAAAGCCGCCAAACCCAAACCGGGTAGAGGCGTTAGTAAAGAGATAAATATAGGCACGCTTAACGTTATTAAAGAACAATACCCCATTACTTATAGTAAGTAGGTCGAGCCAGATATATAAGTCACTTCGCAACTCAGTGTTAAATCGCCTAGGTTTATACTTATTTACTAAAGTCTCTGGCTAAGTAGTAATAAAAATCTAGAGAGATCTAGAGTAAGATTAACCAAGTCTAATTATATAGGCGTACCATATAAGGTATCCCGCAAGCTGCTAGGCTTAAAGGAACGATAATAAGCCGTATTAGAGTACGGTAGTGACCTTCTTAATAGCGCGTAATTGTTTCTATAGTAACAATCGAGTTTGCATTTGTATAGTGTTAATAGTATATCCTAGGACCTCAATAACAGTTCCTGCTATATCTTTAGAGCCATTTCAAGGGATACCTAGGGAGTTAGTAACAGAGATATAAGTCTAGGTAACAGCCGCTAAGTCGTTCGGGTTGGCAAGAATAAAGATAAAATTGTCTAGGTAGTGTTCTACCTTATAAGGTAGTTATAAATAGAGTATCCAGTATAGGCCTTCCGCGAAGAGGTTAAATATAAGTGGCGCAGTTTAAAGACTAAAGGATAGGCAGTATTCCTAGTAGGTAATACCTTCCTAGGAGAAGCCCATTAATGTTCTTGCCCTATAGGATAGGGGGACTATACGGAACGCATCTTTAATATCTCTCTTAAGCAGCAGACATCCATAGCCTGTAGAAATAACGTAGGCCTAAATAGCGGTAACTATAGTGTATACTAGTGCTCTATATTCTTCTAGGATTGCGTCATTAACTAAAGATACTAGTGGGAAGGAGAGATTATAAATTCGGCGGTATCCTCTATCCGATTTTGGCACTAGGCTAAGGGGTAAGACTATAATAGGCCCTATCGCGATTTTAATACGTCCTTTTGCGAGGTCTAATGTTATATTCTTAGAGATAAGGTTGGCATTATCCTAAGAGGAGTTGTAGTTCCTATAAGATCTTAGGGTAGGAACCAATTCGGTCCCTATCTTACAGCTATAGGTTAGGATGCCTATTAAAATAGCTAGTAGATTGCCCAGGTAGTTAAATAGAAGGGAGTGCCAAGCTAAGATCCTTAGGGGCGATAGAGAGTAGTAGAGAGCCTCTACCTCTATAAAGGTAGGGAATAATGGTGACGTATTAGGCCTAGGTCCTAGGCGTGTAATTAAAGTTAATGTTATAGTTAGGCTAGACCCTACTTTGTAAGGTTCGCCTTGCTATTCCTAGGCGCAAGCTTTAGATAATACGGCGTGATCTTTACCACACTTTAAGCACTTATGCGGGTATTTGCAAGCTGTATTATTACAGCCTCTGCTATTAAACTTGCGGTAGGTGTTAGAGGTATAAAAGGTATCTAACCTAGGTCTCTTTAAAGGGGCGAAGCCGATGGTACTAGACATTATAAGGTATAGCGCTATATACTAGGCTAGCATTTACCAGTTAGCGGGCTTTAGTTGGCCATTAGTTATTACAAAGGTATAATAGTTAAGTGCTAGATCGAGTATGCAACCTACCCAGATATACTAGGTCGATAAGGTGCGAATTATGTTTATCTAGAGGAGCATACTAGCGACGAGGTCCGGCAGGCATATATAGAGGGTGCCAGTAATAACTATATAGTTAGTAAAGCCTTCAAACCGGACGCCTTTATCTATAAATAGCTTCCTATCTGCCTTTGCTTTCCTTATAACTAGAGTACCGTTCTCAATCCGTGTTTTATCAGCGATCTTGGTCCGAGCGGTATGGACTTAAAGGCGGGCAAGGTTTACTAGATTAAAGGTGCCCTTAAAAATATCCAAGTAATCCCTTTTTATAACGCCAGGAAGGCGGAGTTTAAGCGACTTTACGCTAAAAGGGAGAGGCTCACCAAGGTCATTAGCTATAGCGGCTATTGCGGTAGCTTATAAGGCCAAAGGGGCCGAGCCTAACTGTAATTAAGCTATTCAAGCCTAGTGGTATTCGTATTGGCGAGCCTCCTCCGCTAGGCGGGCTTTGCGCTCTTCCTTATACTTCTAAATCTCTCTTTTATCTTAAGCTTGTTCCCTTTACTCTCTAGCAATTTCACGCTCTTCTGCGGCAGTGGCGTGTATATTGGCTTCGGACGGCATTATAGGACTAATAGAGGAGGGTGTAACGGTTGTAGACAATGGTGTAGTTGAGGTAGGTCGTCCGGATAGGTTTATTCGTTAGGATTGTGCACGCGTACGGATATCCCAGTTAGTTATAAGCGGTAATAGCGTTATAAAATAATTCTCAAACGAATAAATAATGAATATTAATAAGTTTTAATGATATTGAAAAGCAAAATAGCCACGTAGTGACTGCGTTTAATATTCGCGAATATTGCAGGAGGTCTTAGCATTGTGCGTTGCTAAGGTAGACACTACCAAGCAATATATAGACGCTAGTATAGTTTCTTGCTATATATTGCCATAACTTTATAGTTTAAAGTCTTAGTCCCCCTTACTTAGCTTTCCAAACTACTAACTCGCCAGGTATAAGTACGTGGAAACTTTTTCTTTGGCCTAAGCTAGCTACTAGATCGGCTGGCTAAGTCGTTTTTATAACTCCTATATAAGGCTTATTATAGCAATTATACTTAATATAAACTACTTGTGCTTCGCCTTAATTTTTAATATAGGGGGTAAGGATATTGTAAGGTACCTAACTATTATATATAAGTCTAGCCTATAGTTAAAGATAATAATTATAATTAAAGTAGTAAGGTGCGGTACGTATATATCACCTAGTTATATAACTAAGGTCACTATTTCTCCTATCTGCCGTTTCTAGGTGCATTTGCTAATATTTATAGTATAAGTTGCTTTATTACCTAGAAAGGCTATATACTATATTAAAGAGACACCGGTAATACGTTTCTCGTTCATTACTATTTTGCTAAATCCTATAGAAAAGTCCTAAGGCGTATATTTAGCGATATAGATTAATTTCTAGGCCTAAAAGAGTATAGAACGGACAACCTATAAATATATTAGTGTTCTATTCTATTAATTTTAAGAGTATTAAAACTCCTATATTGTTAATAATAATATCCTCCCTGATTATGTCGCTTTTAAACATACTCTTAATAACCCCTTTTAAGTAAAGAGTGCCTTTGGATTATAAAGTGCGTATAGCCTCATTTAGATTAGCTGGGAGAAAGAGCGTCCGTCCGATTGTTTATACTTATATGCTTTAGGTATCTATCCTTTAACCATTAATCTGCTAATACTAGTTAGAGAGTAAGGAGCCATTTTAGTAGGGTATAGTTGGGTTATGTATAATATTAGAGCAGTTTTCCAAAAGCTATAGAATTTTAATACGACCCTTCCATTCTATAAAAGCGTAGAAAGAGATAGTTAGAGGATAAGACATTGCTACGGAAGGTATATTATATAATTACTTTTCTTTATTAAATATAAAGGGACTATATATAGCCTCTATAACCTAATAGTGGATAGAGAAAAAAAAAAGGAAAGAGAAGGAATAAAGGATAAGAAGCAGGACGGAAAGGAAAAGTATTTTCCAAATAAACCTATACTTAAAGTTTCTTAAAGGGAATAAGGCTATAGGCGCGCTTGCCAAGCCTACCGCTAGGCTCCTAACCAATTAAGTAGCGAAGTATACACGTATAACTAGTAGTAACTTACCCCGGTAAAATACCTTCCTTAAATTAGAATAGGTGCTAATAGCTAATATAAGAATATAATATCTAAATAAAAGTGCGAACTATTAAGAAATAAAGACGTTATTCTTGTTAACTTAACAACATATTTATAACACAAAGAAAGGATGGAATATATAATAACTAATCTTAGGTTAACTAAGAATAGCCACATATAGATATCTAAATATTTAAGCTACAAGATTCCTTTTTTGCGTCGAAATAGGCGCCGTAGTTACAAAATCTATAACTTAAGTGGCAGTCCTAATGCAGACTTAAGAACAGGTCCGTATAATACAATTAGTATAAATATCAAGTTCGGAGTCTACCCGAATCGAAAGCATTATATTCTTTACTACTTCGCTAATTCAATTCCTCTAGGAAGATGGAAGCCAATAGGATTAAACTAGAGTTCTAAATACAAAGGTGTAAATAATTACCCGCTAAAACGGAGCAAGCCTAAATTCGCCTAGTAAACGCCGTAGACTATTACATAGAATATCTCATTTCGACATCTTCCCGCCTCTTAATCTAAAAGGGAGATTAGAATTACTTTAACGGTTAGAAGCGTCTTTCACAACGGTAAATATAAAATCATACAAATTATAACTAATTATATGCCCCAAAGCCACTTTATTAACATTATCTCGCTAATACTCTATAGCTAGCCTTAAGGAGAGCACTTTAAACAAAGCTTAGTTCTAGAAAATCTGCTAATATAATAGGTGCTCTCTTAACTAAACTAGTTATATTCTTATCTACTATTAAAACTCCTCTATAGGTGGCCTGCCTGCCTACTTCTAGTAGTTAAAACAATCTATACGTAGCTTCCAGTTAAGCCTCCGTACTTATTTAGTGGCTATCCTCTTTAATATACCCTGCCCTCTAAATTTAATATATATAAAGCCAAAAGGGCTAATAGTTATCTTACCACTACTGCCTCTAGTTCTATAGTATTAATATCGTTATCTAAAAACAGTTCCAGACGTTCTTCTAGTATATATTTAAATGTCACCAAATATATAGTGTTGGCGAAGTTAAGAAGGTCTAAGCGTGGTAAAATCACGAACAAATCTTTATTAAGTATATAAACCTACTAATATAATTTTATAAATATAAACCCCTGATTTTTTTTAAAATCGGAAAGTGTCGGGAATTAGGCAAGCGGCCGTCACGTGACGCCGCGGCACTAGCGTGGCGAGGAGTCTTAAGCTCCTCGCCCTTCCTCATTCCAATAGAAGAAGCTATTAACCAACATCACTGTAACCTACTCGAGTAGTCGTTATTGGTGAGTCACCCTGTGTGACCAACAGAAAGTATTATTATGGAAAATATCTGGTCTATATCTAGTCTAGGGCGATATTTAAAATCTATTTTAGAATAACGTTAAGTCCTCTATAAACAGCTAAAGATATAAAGTATTAGGTTAAGGAATATGCGTACAAAAGAGTTTAAAGTATAAAGGTTAATATTTAAGGTTAGGTAATCTGGTTTAGGATAACGGATAGAGAAAATAAGTAAATTTAGGGCTAGTCAAAGATGGCGGTCCTAAAGTCTTCTAGGAGGTATTAAAGTATAGTGTTAATCCGCCCATTTAGTTAGGTAGTAGGGAGAAGGAGCTAGAGTAGTAGGGTATAGTAAATTATTATATTTACTTTAATTATAGGTAAAAGGTAAAGATAGATCCTTATCTTTAGTCTAAAGGAGCCCGGGAGTATAAATAGAACAATTAGTTAAACGTATAGGCCGTTCCTAACCCTCTAAATTAGGATACTAAACTATTTAAAAAGAGTGCTCTCTAAATTAAGCGCAAAGTAAAGGAAAGTTAGAATATAGTAACTGAGAGTAAAAAGCCCAATATATATAATCTCTATATATATTTGGAGCAGTTAAGGAGCTAGTATAAGACTATAAAATCAGTCGGCAACTACAATTTCTTCCATCCTAGGTTAGGGAGAGAGATAATTCCCATGCGTAGACACGAATTAACTGTAAAGGGCTGCTCTAGACTTAGAATATAAGGCGAGTTTCACTTACACGTATATACGTAAGTCGAAACCCACTAATAGAATAGGCCACAGCAACCTTTAAGAAGCGAGCGGTCCGATTATACTTATAGGTGGAAATGGTTTTGATTTATCAAGCCCTCTTTACGCATATATATTCAAGTTGTTTACGCATATATATTTAAGTTGTTTACGCATATATATTCAAGTTATTTGCATATATATATTTAAGTCATTTATATATATATACATAAGTTACAAATTATTAATATAATAGGCTACAGCAAATAACTTTAATTTATTAAGTCCTCTTTGCGTATATATATATAAGTTCAATAGAGCCACCAACGCCTCCTATATACAGATCTTCCAGTGGGATCTATATTCCGCCTTAGGGCTAATTTCCACTTTTATATTGTCTAACAGTTCTTAAGTTAATTGTAAACAATATACTAAATATAGCGATTTATATATCGCATTAATAAAGCACAGAGAGAGCTAATATATAGCTGGTTTCGCCTAGTAACGCTAAGTATACACAGTTACCTTCTTATTGCCTTAATTTCCTCTCTATATTTATCTCCTTGCGGCTCTTAAACCATGCTCTAACCTACCCTATCTGCTAGCCATTTACTCTTCGGCATAGATTGCTTTATTTTAATCTCTAGCTTATTTATACTGGCTGTCAATTTCTTTATCTACTGTATCCAGCCACCTATTATACCGGCTTCTAAATTAGACCGAGATTTCAACTATAGCACCTTAGTTAAGGAATCTCGCCTAAAAACTAGTACTATATTATCCGTCAAGACAGATCTAGAGAAAGCTATTCCTGTGCCGATTCTATCTAATAGAACTATAAGCCTAGTAAATAGAAGTTCTTCCCATCCCTCTATTAGTCGACTATTATATCTAGAAGGCTACTAAAGAGTACCTCGACCCAACAACTTCTCCTAACTTTAGTGTAAACTTCTCTAAGTCAATGGCGTAAACAAATATAACGTAGGATATACTAGTTACAGAATAATATACTTTTTCACCCTAGAGGAACGGCATTTATTCTATAATATTGCGAAGGAAAATAAATCCAAATCGCTAGAGCACTTTCTCTACTTAGATAAGTTTTATCTATTGCAATTTAATATTACTAAGGCTATCGAGCTTTAAGTAAGTTTAATCTTAAATACACTATAGCTACTCTAATTTAGTTACAGAAGAAAGTAAAAACAATTCTATTAAACTAGCATAAACACATTAGGGAAAAGGGTGCAGAAAATACTGGACTGTTATAGGCACCGGAAATTATAATATAGTGATTTAACTGGGCAGGTTATGGCATTTATGTTTATAGTAGCTGTTTTTTATGCTATTTAGTAGTGTTTAATAATAGATTTTAATATACAATTACAATAAAATCCTTGCGCCCCTAAATTAGTCGGCTTGCGCCACTATAGAGAACCTAGTCTATACACCTAGAAGATTTAAAGCTAAAGTGCCCCTGTAGTAGATAAGAATCTATACCTACCCTAGTCTAGCCGCGCAGTACCCCATTAGTTAGAGTAAATATATTTATAAAAGAACTCTCTCCTCTACCCTATAACCAACCTTACCTATTCTTATTATTAATAATTAATTAACCAAAAGCCTTAAAAATGGATGTTAATAGTCTACTTTCCCTAAATCCAACATTTCTAGCGCCTAAGAGATTTACTCTACTAGAGGCTTTGACATTAATCTCTTTAGCCTTAATACCACCGACTAGCTTTATAACACTAGATATTTAGAAAAAACGCGAGTTAAAAGCTTATACCTTTAGTACTTCTTTCTAGTTACTTTACTAATACTTAATACAGTATAACGTAGCTAGCTCTAATCCTAATGGCTATAACCCTTCTATAAATATACCGCCTTTAAAACTAGACCCTCTACTTTTATTAAACCCAATTAGTTTAGAATTAGTTTAGCTCGCACTAATACGCCTTTAGAACACACACGCGTTAATAGTTCGTACCACTAGTACCCCTTTACTAATTACCCTACTAATACTTAATATAGTATAACACAGCCAGATCTTCTAAAAGCAGCACGCCTCCCACTAGTAGGCATATGTCGCTTAGCTCGCCTCTTACCAACAGCAGGCCTTCTATAGATATCTTAGTATATAGTTAACTGCGCGGAAAGAAGCATTACAATAATGCTTAGGATATACGACGTAATAAACGAAGAAAAGGAAATAAGTAGGAAAAGAATACGAAATTGCTTCCAGGCATAGCAGTAATAAAATATTAAAATTGTTATCTAAGGGAGTGTAGTCCTTTACCGTCGCCAGTATTTAGCAATTCTGGTGTTTTAACTAGCCATAAACCTAGTGTCGCTAGTAATAGTCAATCTAGCGTTATAAGTAATAGTTAATCCAGCATTACTAGTAACTGTCTCCCACTATTACCAGTATTTAGCAATTATAGCGTTATAACTAGCTGCGAATCTAGTATTAATAGTATTAGCTAATATATTGTTAACACCTCTGCTAGCCAGTTAAGCGCTATAGTTAGTAATTATTATAGAGATATTAGTAGCAATAGATCCAGTAGTCTAATATCCTAGTATTACTTACGTTCGTATTATCCGCCCTTCCTAATATCTATTATACTAAGACTTCTAAGGATGCTTCTGTAAGCTACTATAGGGGGGTATTAAAACCCGGTTAGTAAAAGCAATAGTTAATTACAGGTATAAATAGGATCAAATTTCGGAAGCGTTTAAGATTAGGGAGCGTGCTTATAAATATTAGTATTACAACGCGACGTAAGGGCCTTATTATTGGCAAAGTTCTCTATAGTATAAAGCTAAAGACAAATTCCTAGATAACTAAAGAGTAAAAGGCGTTATATTTAACGTAATTGCCGTAGAAATAGGATGGCATATACCTTTATAATATATATTTAGATACTAGAGGTATAGGTTATGTCTTAGTAGCCCTAAGGTATCTTACTTACTACCGTTATAGTAAATATAAACTTAAAAGACCTAACCTCTTCCTTTTCCCCACTCAATGCTCTATATACTAGGTTAAGAGAAAAGGTAAGACATAGGAGAGTTAGGAAGATAATATTCTTATTTCCTTGCGTACTAGTAAAAATCAAAAAAGTTTTTAGGCTATTTTAGCTTCGCTTCCAGGCAGATTGGGTAATTTATATTCTAATCAATATAATACCCTTAATAAAAGTAAAAATGTAGAGTTATATTTAGGCGGAAAGCGGAAATACTAATATTAGAGTAATTTAGACCTTTAAAGAACTTAAGATTTAAAGGGAAAAGGATTAATATAGGAATAGGTAGGAGGGATAATAGGGAGATTGGGAGAAGTATATAGAAAAAAGATAAAGGATAATATAACGAATAAATAGTCACTAGAATAGTTACTCTTTAAAATTATATATATATTAATTAGATATAGCAGGGGCTGTAGAATCCCTATAAATCCTAATCGGTATAACTTAGCCTTCTTATACTATAAGGCAGGTAGTAGCTTCCGTTACACGTACATACAAGCCCCAAACCCTAAGTATTGCGTTAATATCGTTGCAAACGTAAAACAAGTAGCGTTGGCTAGTTATGTACCATATTTAGCAGCCTATACCTTAAGCACTACCTTGCCTAGCTATCTCCTGGCCTTCCGCTACGTATAAATAACCGTCTTCCCACCTCTTAAGCGCCAGATACTTCTTATTTAGCCTCTTACCCGGCTTAATAAATACCAACCCCCAACGCTTAAAGCAGAAAACTCTCTAATAACTATAATGCCTATATAATAGCAAGTTACCAGTAAATCGAATTTAGAATAACTAAAGACGGTATACACTCCTAATTTAGGCCTTAGTTTAATTTATTATATACTAGCCTCTAATATACCTATAGAGGGAAGCCTAGTTATACTACTTAGGATATAGTAAGAGAAGGAATCGAATATAGAGAAAGGATACTAAGAGGTAAGAAAGTAAGCATAACTTTTATAACGTATATTCTAATCTATAAAGGTCAAAAGAAATATCTAGAATATTGTTTTTATAGAAGAGCCCAATAAAAAGAATATATATATTTAAGACTACTTAAGACGCTAAAAACTTTACTAACTACCTGGAACTAGGGAGAAGGGCGTAAAAAAAGCTACTAAACTAACCTTACCATACCTCTACCTCTACCTCTACCTCCCCTACTTTAGAGTTATATAACAACTACGGTAAAGTAAATGGTTAATCTAGTTTAAATTTTAGTAGAGAAATAGGTAGCCGAAATTAAGAACGGGATAGTAAAGCAGGTAACTATACTAAAGGATACTACGCAGAACCAATATAATAAACTTAGAAAGGGGATGGAAAAGCAGATTGCTACACTAAAGGACGCCCTAAGGAGAGAGTATGAGGAGGTTAAGAAGGGAACGGCAAAGAAGCTTAAAATACTAAGAAATACCCAAGACGTTTAGCTTAAAGCTCTTAAGGATATAATAAGACAGGCTAAGAACCTACTAAGGCGGACTAATAATGGTTTTTAAGGGACATAATTAGACTTGCTTTTTAGTAAATCCTAGTATACTCTCTTAAAATTTAGATATTTATTAAATGTTAAGCTTTATAACTTTATATTAGTAATCTCTATCTTCCCTAATAACGTTTATAATATATTACTCTCTTTAATAGATTAGATATCAACATTTAAGCGGTCTTTATTTATATCTCTTTGCTATTAGGCCCTTCTGCAGCTTAAGCGTGGTATTACATACATACAATATTACATATACTTGGTTGGATAGATAGTGCACACTCCCACTAAAGAAATCCTATTTACTTTCCCATTTCTTAGTTCCTAATTCTAGATTTCCGTTTTTGGTTTCCTAAATCCCAAATCTTTTTATATTTAATATTTAGCAAAAATAAGTAATAATAGCCTAATAGAATAAATACCTCTTACGCCACCTCTCCTTCTATAGATATATTTTAAATACTTTTATAGTAAAGGGTAATCTACCTTATATTTACTAGGTTAAGTTACTAGCCTTATATCCTCGAAATATACTTTAATACTACTATATAGCTAGCTACTTAGATAGTAAGCCTTCTATTACCGGATTTCTATTACTTATTTAGATCCTACTAGTATAAAGCTAATATATATATCTCTCTTTATCTAAAAATGCTACTGCTTTTATTAATAACCAAATTACTATAGCGCTCTAAAAGTTTAGCGTTATTACGGGCTACGGAATATAGATAAGAAGCGGAGTCTTATATTCTACTAGAAGTAGGAGCTAACATCTAAGTAATAGACGATTTTAGTCAGACGCCGCTGTTACTAGCTGTAAGTAATGGTTATAAGGCGGTAGTAAAGTTACTTCTTATACAGAATAATACCGATCTAAACTCCAAGGATAAATTTGGGGCTATACTACTATTATTAGCTGCAGAATATAGAAGTAAGGTAGTAGTAGAGCTACTGCTTACGCGGGATAACGTTAATCTAGATCTTAAGAGCGCTCTTAAAGATATACCGCTGTTATAGGCCGCGACAAATGGGCACGAGGGGGTAGTAAAGCTACTGCTAATATAGGATAGTGTTAGCCTAAACCCTAAGGGCTTCTATAATTGAATACCGCTATTAGTAGCTGCGGAGCGCGGGTATAAAGTAATAGTAAAGCTACTGCTAATAAAGGACGGCATTAGCCTAAACTCTACCAATATTAAAGGTTAAACTCCGCTCTTATAGGCTACAGAGAGTAGATAAGAGGGAATAGTAAAACTGCTGCTTATATAAAAAGGCGTCAACTCTAACTCTAAGGATAGTAATGGTTAGACACCGCTCTTATGGGCAGCTTAATAGGCACGTAAAACTATAGTAAAACTATTACTTAAGGACGGCGTTAACGCGAAATCTAAAGATAAATATAGTAAAACGCCATTATGGTGGGCAGTGGAGGGCTAGCATAAGATAAAAGAAATATATTTATCAAATACACGGCTAGTAGGGTTTATAAATAAGATATATAAGCTAGTGGTTTAGCTGCTACTTAGAAAGAATAATAATATAGGCTTTAATACTATATATACTTGACTTTCCTATAAATTAGGAAACTAGTCACTAAGAAAGATTAAAGGCTACGGTTAACTTCCTTATGCTAAGCAAACTATTATCATAGACTCTAATATTGTCCTCTCCCTATCTATCTTTATACTAGCTGCCTCTTAATTCCACATTACTATTAAGTTATAGGGGCGTAGCCTTATCTAAAAGATATCTAGTAATCTCTTAGCAGTCCCCGTAGATCGCGTAGTTAATTAGGCTATAAAATTTTGGCCTTAATTAACGTAATAGGGGTTTCTTGTTTATCTATATAATGGGATTACATCTATTTCTGGTTTTCGCCGCCTTATAAAGGCGCATAGTTAGCTAAAATATACCTAGTTTTTTTAGCTAAGTGCCCATAATTAGAATAAGATCTAGAACTTAATGTTTAGTATCTTAAGACACAGCTACAATCGCGTCCTTATCTTAATTGTCAATTTCTCTATTAAGAAGTATATTAGGCCAAAGCACGCCAATATCTCTAGACCGTTTCCCTTTGCCTTATTAGTCTATATCTCTCCTAATATACTTAGGACAAGCCGATAGTTCTAGTCCCTAAAAGTACTTTAGGTTAAAGGCTAAGCGCCATTTACACTTATGGCAGATTATCCTATTTAGTTAACCGTGGAGTTCTATTATCTTTATCTATAGGCCCTTCTCAATCAGAGGTAAGTCTAGAGATAACGACTAGAATTTATTATAAAGTCCGTTAACATTCTGCATAAAGTGTTAAAGGATATACTTATTGTTTTCGTTCGCAAGTTAGTGGAAGTTAGTAGGTATAGTATAAAAGGCTAGCTTATTTATAATGCAAAAGCCCCTATATATATTTTGAGTTAAATAATCATTATTATAATTATTAATGTTAAATAGGCTACGTCTAGACTGGTGCCTGGAAAATATAAGGTTTCGAAGGGTATAAACGATATTCTCATACTTAAGTTAATAGGAGTTGGTGGGAATAGCACAAGAAGCTTTCTTATTCGTAATACAAATATTACCGTACATATTTTTAGTAGAATTACCATTATCGCAATTACTAATCTCGAATGGGCTACGTCTAGATTGGTGCCTATAAAGCGTGTAAAAGTCAGGAACTATAAGCATTAAGAGTTAGAAAAGTAGATCTCTACGGTTTCCATATAAAAGACTTACTTTTCACAGCTACTAAAATACTAGCACTGCTTAGAATGATAATCTTTTTCCTTACTATAAACACCTTCTTAAAATCTTTAAGTAAGATCTCTTTAAGGGATTTTGGTTTAGAATAAAGCTTACTATCTTTAGTAAAATGCAGTTGCCTTTTAGGGTGAATTTGTTTAGGTATTTTAGTTTAGATAAATTAACTATATAAAGAAAGAAGTAAGGACAAAAGATATATAGAGTAGGTAGTAGGGGTGCTAGTAGTTATACTTTGTTTTATACTAATAGAGATATTAAAAAGGGGCAAGTTGGTGTAAGGTAGATATAAAGTACATTCTAGGAATAGAGCTTCGCCATACTCCTATTATATACCCTATAGTCTAATTAATACCACCATGATATATAATGGGCCGTCTAAGTAAAACCATTTAGGGGTATTGTATAAACCGGCAAGGCAGAGCATAAATAGCCTTGCTATAATCGCCTTAGTTACCTAGATAACTATAAGTAGTAAGCGCTAATTAAGGGTTACCTACCAAGCAAGGCCTTAGGTGGGCGCAGTAGTTTCGTTTAAGTAAGTAGGTTAGTGTTTCGTGCTAGGGCCTTAGTTATATAAGCGAATGATTTTAATAGCAGAACTTAATAATATTGAAAGTAAATAGGCTAAGTAGGCTTGCGGCGGTTTAAGCTGTCTACTACAGTATAGCATCCCTAGCCTTACTTATTCTAGTTATTTTACTTCGTTTTAAAATTAAGGGCCTATTAACCACAAATCTAGCATATAAGCTGAATATTTAAGACTTAGCATTACTAAGGGTTCTTAAACTAAGGTAGTGTAGCACTTTAGTAACCTGTTAGCTCTATTAGAGTATCTACCTTTCTAAGATTAGAATTTATGCAGTTATAGCAAACGAAGATAAGGCAGAGCTATGGCACTACCTTTTGGGGTATTGTCTTGGGTCTTACGCAAAGGTTAGCTTTCTAAACATAAATAGGCATCCCCTAGGCCCTTTAGTCGAAGAAACTATCCTATACTAAGACGTTAAAAAGACAGCATACCTATTTTTAATGGCTCTTATTTACGGCTTTGTTAATATTACTCTTTTAGGGAATTCTGTTTTTGGTTTAACCCTAATAGAAATCTCTAAGAATTCCATAGTTAATAACTAGGTAAGAAGTACGGCATTTCTAAATAACCTAGAAGGACCAGTCCTAAGCTAGATAATAATGGCATTAGAGTAAAGCATAATTATAGGCACCTAGTTTACAGCGATTAATAGTATAACTAGAATTAAAGGGGACTTAATTAATAAATCTGGCTAGGTACTTAACTTTAAAGGATAATATACTGGAATTAACGAGAACGCGACTTTAATTAATAACAAAGCCATAGATAACGCCAAATTCCTTACCAAAGTTAAGGGTATATTTCTAGATAAAGGTATATTCTAGTATCTCCTTTATAGAAAATCGGAATCTTAACCTACTAACTACTCTTTTTTTAGAGAGAAGCAGCACTTAAGAAAAATCTAAACTTTTAGGAGCAAGGCACGAAGATATATTGTCTACTATAGTGTTAGATCAACCTACGGACAATAACTATAGAAGGATTGCTTATAAACATAAATCTACTTCCCCTTATAGGTACAAATCTGCTTCGCTTTATAAGTAGAGGTCGGCGATATAGCGTAAGTAAAAAGCTATCCCGCCTCGCAATAATACTCCTATTATACCTTAAAGATCTACTAGAAAAAGTAAGCGTATAGTAATAGACCTCTTTAGGCGAATACAGTATGGATATAAGCCTAACTTAGGTACCTTAACGGATAAGATAGACTTAAAATAGATTAAAATATAGATAGAGTAGCTAGCATTAACAAAGGTGGTAAAAGGTAAAGAGAATTATACTTTATAAACAAAGATACTAAAGTTTAAAGAGATTCTAGAATTAGAGTTAGAGTAAGCGCGCTTAGCCAAGATAGAGCCTCTAGAGGCACGGAAATATATATATCAAATCCGATAGGTATAGAGGCGTATGCTCTTAGGTTATAAGAAAAGAGATAAAATTGAGAGTTATAGGGATATCCTTGATAATTTATATAGCTATTTAGATATATTCTACTTTTAGAGCTTGTAATGGCAATAATAAGTAAGGTTATTTTATATAAAGAACTAAAATAGATTTATTATGCTTTTGAGGCTATTAGAGTTGGGGTTAGATAACGTTTATTTATAGTTAATATAGTGTTACATATAAGTAAACCTATGTCAATTAATATTGGCCTAAGTGCGTTATAAAATAGATATATTTACTGAAACTAATTATATAGATTCGCCCTCTAATTACAACTTATTCTAACAAGACATTGTTTACATTGCAAGACTAAACGCGCCGGGAGTACCTTATGGAAACGGATAAAAGAAGCTAGTGCTATTTTAACAAATAATACTTGCTATAATACTTACCTAATCCACCTAAAACGTATTATAATTGCCGCTGCCACCTGTAATGCTTATAAGAGAATATAATATAGCGCGTTAACTAACGTACTGCCTTAGCTAGATAAGTATAACCCTTATAAGAGGGATAAGGGGTAATACCATTAAAGAGCAGCCGTGCCATTTGGCGCGCTTTAGGGAATCTTAAAGCTAGCGGTTTGGTCCCTAGAATAGTTATAGGGTCTTATAATTATAGAGAGAGGGAGAAAGGTAGGATCTGCAAAGTTTAAGGTTGCCTTATATAACGCGTTTCGCGAATTAAATAATCTATATAGCCCTATCAGCATAGTTCCAAGAATTTTTAGTATTAAAACGTACTAGAAATCTAGTTTATCTCCCGCATTTACCTATATAACGGGATTTATTAGGTATAAAAGAGAGTTTTTAAAGGGAAGGAGAATTTGGCCTAAAGATAGGGTAGAAAGGAGAAGAAGTGTAATTCCGATTATATTTGCGCTATACTATACTCTTAGTTTAGAGGGATTCTCTGGTTTAAATATACAAGTATATTTCTTATATTTCTAAATCGGGATTTGGTTTCACGGATCCCAGATTACGAAACTTACATATATATAATGGCTTGGTTTCCAAAACCATGAAACCGGAACTAGATTCCTAAATCCCAGTTTTGAATTGCTATTTAGGCTTTAACAAAATAACTCTTTTTGGCGATAATAGTGTAGTGTATATATAATCAACTGAGCGCATATAATACTATTAGCCTTAGAGTTATCACCATTATGTCTTATCCTTAACTACTTTATTAAAATTACTCGGAGAAAGATTGCGTTATGTTTACGGTGCTAAATAGACGCATTATTAGGAAGATTGTAAAATCTACTACTTAAGACAAAAATCTTCGAGTTATGGCTGCTGGGAAAGTACTATAGAAAAAAGTAGAAGAACTAGTTTCTCTTTTCTTTTAATATAAGGTAAACTCTTTACTAATAGAGGGAAGGAACGAGATCTAAGTGAGCCTCTTATTAACCGCTAAATAGCACTAAAAGAACCGGTCCTTTTAGTAGTGCCAATTAGGATAATATATAGCCTTAAATTCCGGTTAATACCTCTACCCGCCTCCCCTACTACTATATTCTTTACTGCCTCTAATAATGTGAGGGGACTTTGTAGACAGGGGGCTATAAGGACACGATTACTAGTTTAGTGTTTATATTTAACAGGCTAGGTTTAAATACTATTATTTTAATCTTATTTATAGGTATTACTATTAGGGTTTTTAATATATATACCTTAACGTTATAAAGTTCATTATAGAGTGCTTTAATTAATTACTAATACTAGGCTTTTAGTACAGTATACTATTAAGCTAAGGCATCTATAAAGGACTATTATATTATAGTTAACTATTCCCTAACTAGGTTTATAATGCTTATAGTTATTAAAGGGGATTTAGGTTTGTTTACTATTTTAATAGTAGTTATTTTAACGTAATATAGTATAAGGGCGTAAAGAGGCTTTAGGGAAGATTTAAAGGAAGATTATAAATTCTATTTAAATCTAAGGGTATATAGCTGTTAGTATGCTTTAACAACGTGCAGAATACATATATTACAATGATATGTACTATACGGTGTTGTAGGTGGATCTTAATTCTCTAAGTTCTACGCGTTATAAAGGATAAAGCTCTTTATATATTCTCTTATGACTTCCGTCAACCAATTACAATTTTCTATCCCCGGGATGGAAAATCGCCATTGGCTCGCTTACTACTAGCAGCTTGGCCGCCCTTGTAATATGTCTACTATTGTAATGTAATATATTCTAGCTACACTAGGAGTACTTTAGAAAATGCAAAGAACTAGTATTCTACGACTATGTAGTTCAAAAATCCCTATTTATACTTCTCTTTCTTTTCTTCCTTCCTTCCTTCTTTGCCCTTATGCCTTTAGATTAGTACTATTATTAGTAGCACGTTCTACCCATTCTACTATCTTTAACTTAATTCGGTTCGTGTTAATAAGTCGTTTAAGAGCTAATAACGGTTTACTTTTAGTCATAGCGTCCGCAGGGTTACTGTCTTTATTAATCCACTTAACTTCAGCTATTTCGCGTATTTTGTATAACTGGCGTAGGCACATAATATCAATTATAAGTCTCTTCTCCTGTATAGTTCCTAGCTTAACAAGGCATTTATAGATTAACTTAAAATTGGTACAAAGGATAAGCGGTAGGCTAATATTAAGTTGCAATTTAACTATGGCCTTAATTGTAGTGCTAATATTAAAACTATAGGCCATAGTATATAGTTTAGAGGCTAGTACGCTTCTAGTAATTCTTTTACACTTAACCAAGGACTAATGGACGATATTCACCTTATTTAATAAGTCTGTTAGTACTAAGATATATCCAATCTGTAATAAGAGGTCTTTGTTGTTTATAAATAAGGAATTAGTAAATATAAGCAGTTAAAGTGTCTCTATATTAAGCTTAACAAAACTCAAACCTCTTATTAAGTTCTCAATTTGCTACTAAATTCTCTTATTAAGCAGTTTTATGTCTTTCTTATTAGGGTTAATTACCTAGGCAGTGTAGGATAAATTAAAAGAGGCTTTAGACTGGCATATAGACGCGATATAAGCCCCTCTTGCTTATTAGGCGATGTATTAGTCCTTAGGTGTAAGTGCTGTGCAAATAACGCCTCTAGAACTGGTTATTGTAATAGTTTCCTTAGTATTAACAAGGGTTAAGTTCTTATACTAGCGCTCTTGTGTAAACGTAATTATATAATCCTGTTATCGGATAATACCTCCATTAAACTTGATTGGGTGCTCTAGCATAAGTTGCTCGCATTTCTTGGTTAAGAACTTAGCTTTCTTAATCTTCTTCTATTCCAAAGCTGCAAAAACTAAATTGGCTAGTAGGAGGGTATTATTAGTCTATAGGCCAACTATTCCAAAATTTGTGGGGTTGTTAAGGTGAAGTAGGCAGGGGTTATAAGTAGATTGGCTTATATTTAGTTCTTTAATATAGTTGTTATGGTAAGTCTTAAACCAATGGTTGCCTGCCTTAGGAATGCTGTATAAAGGTCTAACAACCTTTAGAATTGTGCCTTATAAGGCTCTAAGTACTGTACTAAGTTCAAGAGGTGCTCTAATATAGAAGTCTCGATTTAATCTTATAGTTGATTGTATATAGGCCTATGAAATATCTCGTAGATAGAGATATGTACCATTATTCTAAGTTATAGCTATAATGCAGAGAATAAGGCGTTGGCTAACTTATTAAATTATAGGTAATTAGGTTAGTATAAGGTCTTTTTCTAGGTCATTATAGGCCTGTATAACTAGTCTTAACTTCTTAAAGGCTTTATCAGTACTAGGGTTCTTAATCTTATTAATAAATCTAGAGTTAAATACTCTATTGCCTTGTGGTATATCTTTAGGGTTAACTAGTTTAAAAACTCCTTTCTTAAGTAATCCCTTAATTTCCTTCTAGCGTAATGCTATAAACTAATTAAGGTTTGTAGGTTAATTATTATCCTTATCCTATAAATATATTAAAATGTTTGCGGTATTAGCTTTAATAGGGTACTTACGTGGTTTACCTCTTCCACGCTTAACAGGTTAAGGTTTAGGCTTAGTTTAAGGTAAAGGTTTAGGTTTAGTTTAAGGTAGAGGTAGTTCACTCTTATTATCTTCTGGCTATATATCTTTTATAATTTTAGGGTGTACTAAATATGGTTTCACAGCCGTACTGCAAAAGTTAGTAGGTTTATGGGGGAGTTATACAGTATAGGTTTTATTTTTAATGCTAAGTAGGTTAAACGGGCCAGACTAGTAGCTAGGTTAACCTATGGGTCCTTCTCTCTATACTAATACAGGTGAGTTAAGTAGTAGGTTATAGATTGCAGTTATCTTGGATCCATTGCACATATTAAGGGCATCTGCCACTTAGCGCTCAGCTCTAAGCTTCTTAACTTCTTCCATAGCCTTTTTAAGAGCTGCTGCTCGTTATATAACTATGGGATTAGGTACGTTAGATTCCACTATGTATAGGTAAGCTCTAAATACTAGTAAGATAGGTATGAGACCGTTAGAACCTGCGGAATTATTGATTGCTTTAAATGCCATTTATAGGGCTATGTCCTTGCTAATATCTAGCAGCTCTATAGTGATAATGCGGTATATACAACGGAGGGGGCCATAATAGCGTTCTACCATTCTAACTGAATTGTAGGCTTCAACAGATACGCTTCTTGTGGTTGTTCTAAGTATTATAGCGTATTGTTTAAATTCCTTACTTATAAAGTTCTTGCCTATATTATATATAATAATATTAGGGGGTCCTAAATATATATTAATCTAACACATTTATAATACATCCCATGTATACTTGGCGCTAATGCTTTACAGCTATCTACCAGCTTAAAATTATATTCCTTTATTAACGATATGCAAAAGGAGTGCGCTATTAATATATATAATATTAACCACAATTAAATAGTTGAAGTTAATATTATTGTTTAAGGTAAATCTAAATCTACTAGGCGACTTTCTATATTTTTAACAATAGTGGCAGTAACGTATAAGATGGTCTAAAGTCTTGCTATTAATATTATGCCCTAAGCGTTTAAGTATTTACGCAAGATGTTTAACTAAAGGGTGGCTAAAACGGCGATGTAGTCGCTTTAATTCTATGTTAGTGAGGTAGCAGGGGTTTTATTTAAATAATTTAGTTAAATAAGTATACAGGGATGTGTTCTAAAGTAGGAAAGGGTAGCCAAAGCAATATACAACCGGTACTTCACTCTAAGAGGTAATTAGCATATTTTTTAAGTTATTGAAGTACACTTATAGGTAATCCATGTCTACTAAGTAAAGTAAAAATGGGGTGTTAACCTTAATAATATAAAACTTGATTACGCCAATTAGGGTAGTTACTTTGGCTAATCTAATTAATAAGGTTGATCTAATGCCGAACTATACGTTAACCATGCCTTATATAGTAGTATTAAGCTATACACTAGTGTTAAGTCTCTGGAATGCCAAGAATTGGCCATATCCTGCTATAGATTGTTTAGATGCTCCTATGTTAATTATTATGCCTACAAAGTTATCTGCGGTATAGCGGGATATATATGTGGTTACATTATAGGTAAAGGGGTCCTAGTCGGTTATAAGAGGTACTATATTATCTATGGTTGTAACCAAATGGCTAAAGGCCTTATCAGCTAAAGTAGCAGCTATGGAAATTACTTTATGTTGTTCTACTTGGCTAAAGGAGGTATAGTAGTAATCAATATTAAGTTGTGTATTCTTGTCAGTTATCTTAGGACTTGTGTTAATAGCTAGTGCTTAAAAAGCTTCCTTAAGTTCTTCTTCTAAGTTAATATTATCGTCTTTATAGTCCATAATATATTAATTAAGTTGTTTGTTAAATTGGTTATTAAATTTGCTAAACTTGTCTCTGTTAGTAGTCCTAAACTTAGCTTTAGACTCTTCTTGTTCCTCCTTAGTATGTTTCTATAAGCAACATTCTTCCTTATTACATATAAAGCAACATAGTCTTTATTAGTTGCTGCGGTTATTACGGTTATAACGGTTATAGTTATTATCTCTTCTATAGAATTGTCGGTCTGTAAAGAAAGCTTATGTCTTTTCCACATGCTCTTTCTTATATGCTATAATTAACAATTAAAGTTTATTAATAAGGGCCCTAAGGTTATCTAGTGGGTCAGAGACTACATATCTATATACTAGTATTCCCTAGCAAGAAGTAACAATTTTATTGTAGAGGAAGTCTATAGTTTATAAGGTAGATCTAAGGCCATACTATAGTTAATAAAGTCTGTGAATTAACAATTGGAGATATTTGCTTATAGGCTTATCTATATTTCCTGCCATTACTATTATAAGTATAATAGTATTCTATTTGTCCAGATTCTTGCGTTAAAATCCTAGTCCTTTAAAGAAATTCTAAAGGTGTTTATAAGCTTTAGTAAATAGTAAATAGAATAGTTAGTTTATGTAAAAGTGGTCTAAAGCTAGTCCTTTTAGCATAGTAGGGAATGCCTTAAGGTAGGCTTCTTAGGGTACGTCCGCTCAATTATAAATATCATAAAATATTATTAATTTGTAGTCGAGGCTTTTGTTTATACCACCGTATTTCTGCTCTTCTATATATATCTTAGCTGTATTTACAATTTCTTTGCCATAGCCAGTTATAGTAACGGGGCGGTTCTCCTTGTCCGTAGATTATCTATAAAGTTGCTGTGTTATTGTTATAGGCTAAGGCATAACAGATGGTGTAAAGGTAGAGGTAATTATAGATTAAGGTATAGTAGAAAGCATAGGCACTAAGGAACGTCTTACTTATTGCTCCTCTAAGGTTCTATATGTCTTATAATACTTAATACTTCTTAACTTAATATTAGTGCTAAACTTTTTCTTAAGTACGTTTATCTCTTTACTAATCCATTCCATTTAGTCCTCTTCTTGTGCTGTATTGTATAGAGATTAAGGGAGTAATTTGCCTTGTTTATAGTTAGTATTAACCTATACTCCTCTAATATTTAGATAATTATATAAGTGCTAAAGCTAGTATAAGGGGGTTTTTATAAAGGTATTAACCATAAAGTCCTTAAAATCTCCCTAAAACGATTCCTAGAGTGTTAAGTCTAGCTAGTTATATATCTCCGTATATATATACATTTTACATTGTATATAGTCAGTCAGCTCGTCCTTAGTAACTTCCGTTAGGTTAATTCCATCTTCCCATTTAGCTACTTCTTCCTCCTAGTCTTTCTCTATTCCTAATATCTTATATTTTAGGGTAAAGGTAGGGGGATGGTTAAGGAGGCCATTAAGGGGGTGGTTTAAGGAGGCCGTTAAGTAGGATAAGGTGTTTTAATTTATAAGGTAAAAGTAGGGGGATGGTTAAAGGGGCAGTTAAGGAGGTAGTTAAGGAGGTAGTTAAGAAGGCGGTCAATAGGGTAAAGGGTAAGGTGTTCTACACAGTAATCTTCTAAAATAGATAGAATAAGATATCTAGAAGTTATTATAGATACCAGACAAGTACTCCTAGGTAGTTTCTCTTCTTCTCTTTAACTAAAATAGGCTAATATAAAAGGTGGATAAGTATAACTATCTTCCAATCTGCTGCAAGGTAGACAGTATAACTATCTTCTAAGCTATCTACGTGTTTCCTAATCTGTGCGCGCTTACTAATCAGTGTTAGTATGCTTTAACAACATACAGAATACATATATTACAATAATATGTACTATACGGTGTTATAGGTGGATCTTAATTCTCTAAGTTCTACGCGTTGTAAAGGATAAAGCTCTTCGCGTGTTCTCCCATAACTTCCGTTAACCAATTACCATTTTCCATCCCCGGGATGGAAAATTGCCATTAGCTCGCTTACTACTAGCGGCTTAGCCGCCCTTATAATTATTATTATTCATTGCTTAATGTCTGATTTGGATCCCTATTGGGCCCACGCGGACTACTCCTTATATACATGTGGGGAGAAAACTCTTTTGAGAAAACCCCGTGATCCGTCTCCCTACCTTTTAGGACTCACCTATAAGGCGCCTATAAGTCACCTATAGTGCTCTACTACCTTACTTTTTAACCTCCTTGGGAACCACTGCTGCCGTAATAAGCCTACGTACGCGCTAGTATTGTAAACTTTGCTCTACTACTATAAAGTCATTAGGGGGCGCCTATTACTCGCCCCTTTGCCTTCTATTACTATTTTCTTTACAACCTAAAACTGGTCTAGCATATTTTGGCTAATAAGCCACTAGGTAACCGCCTTAAGACCTTTTTATATTAAGAGTAGTGTGTTATAGTTCTCTATGCTAGCTACTAAGAGTATAGCTTCTTAGTTGGTGTATAGGGGGCATAACAGTATTACATATTTTGGTGTCTGTCTTAGCCAGCTACATTTATATCTTAGGCTACCTACTAGGACACCTACCTAGTAAAGCTAATCTTTTAGTCCTATTATCCCTATTCTTAAGAGTGTTGCTATTATATTTTCTGCCTTTATTAGGCCTTCTTAGAGCTCTTAAATATTTACCCCTTATAGCGTTGACCATGCTATAGCTTAGGTTTCTCTTACCTAAGTTAGCCTCTGTACCTTTAACTCCTATACGCCTCTCCAGTATTAGTCTAACTAGTATTATATTACGGAAGATGGATTCCTAGCATTCTTTTATACTCTACTTTAGCTCCTTTCTCTTTCTTACTATTGTTTTTACTGGCCTCTTATACGTCTCCCTTCCTCCTCTATATAGGCCTGGGCCCTAATGCAGCACTATTCTTTTTCTATTTTCTTTACCTGTTTCTCTAATATCTCTTCCCTATTTTAGGGTTATTGGTTTGTTCTCCTATAAGGCGCCCTAGGGTCCCTCTATAGTTTATTTAGGCGTATCTTAATATACTTTATAACATTAGAGTTGCGTTTACTTTGTGCCCTTTACATTGCAGCGGCTTTAATATATAGTTATAGGGGGGGAATATTGGCTTCCTTCTTAAGCAGTGCTGTGGCCGTTTACTTATACCCACCTATTATACTCTAGAGGTAGGCTATTTAGACCTTTTAGAGTGGTTTAAGGAGTAATTTAAGGGGGCCCTTTTTAGTTTCTCTAATGGCCCAAATACTGGATCTATATGTTATAGTTAGCTAGATAACTGCTGTATATAGTAGGCGTAACCTTTAAAAGCATGGACCCTATATGGAATTAACAATCCTGGATAATATAATATACTGTGCTTAGCCCTTATGGGCCGCTTATACTGCATATACACTCTACTAAAGCTTACTGTCTACCTATACTCCTAATACCCTTAGGCCCTAAACTGGTTAACCCCTAAAGCCTTAGATATAGATTATATACTAAAGATCTGCAAATTAGTTACGTTTTTTTATAAAATAGATTAGCTAGTATTTCTCTAGTAAGAATTAGACTCTATACTGTCTTACCTATTCTATATAGGTATTATAGGCTTTCTCTAGTGTTCTGCAGTTCTCTACGGCTGTTGGCCTATATATAATTAGGTTTATATTGTTAATAAAGCCTATCCCCTAGGTTGCCCCTTCTTTAAAGGTGTTAAGTAAGTTGCTTATAAAGAAAAGAAAGAGTATAGGCAAAAGAGGTAATCCTTATGGTATACCTATTACAACTATAATAGGGGGGCTCTAGTATCCGCTAAAGACTAGTAATGTCTCTTTTTAGTCTATAAACCCTTAAATAAATTATATAATCTATTTTAGGAAGCCCTTTACCCTAAGGATGTATAGGAGGCGCTTATAGGGTATATTATTATAGGCGCCACTAATGTCTAGGCTAAGTATTAATACTATAAAGTCCTTGCGTATAGCCCATGCAGTTTTAATGGTAGTAGTAAGTAGTATAAGTGCTAATAGTGTTAAGTGATTCTTTCTTACCCCTATTTGGCTTTATAGTAATAGGGCGTGTTCCTCTACTGTGTCTGCTATATAGTCCACTATAACCTTTTTTAAGATCTTGCTTAGGGTGTTTTTTAAGGCAATAGGGCAGTAGCTTCCTGGGATTAAGTAGTCTACTTTACCTTCTTTTTATAAGACAACCGTTATTATAGATCTTCTAAGTTGTAGGTAGTAGCCTATTATAAAGCATGCTCTAGCTACATCTATAAGCTAAGGTACTATAAGTGAACCATAGGTCTTTAAGGCTTTGTTTAGGATCCTATCTAGTCCTAGTACTATATTATTTAAAAGGCGACTAATAGTTCTAGCCATTTCTTTGGTTGTTATGTCGCTGTTAACCCTTAAGTAAATTATTAGTGTTTTGCTAGTAATGTTACTAAGGTCTACTAGAGCTGGTTAGGGGAAAAATCTTTTTATAAGGATCTTTGCCTTTTTATTATTATTACTTATAGTCTATAGTTTGCCTGCTCTTTATAGGGGTAGTAGGTATAGGTCTTCTACTAGGCGTCCCGCCTTTTTCTTTACCCATCTTGCTATAGTCTAAAGGCCCTTGTTATAGGGGATGCTTAGGTTAATAGTATATTTGTTTATAAACCATCTCTAGTTATTTCTTACTTTTTTTTTTAGGGTATTCTTTAGCTGGTTTTTTATATCTTTGTATTATCTCTTGTCTTTAGGGTTATAGCTGCTTATATATTTCCTTCTTGCTTATTATTAGCTAGCTATAAGAACCGCGCACTATGCGGACTATGCATATCGTGTATAGGGGCCCAGTTTTAAGACTAGGCAATACCCTTTTAGCCTATTTTTAATTGCTGCCTGGATCCTTTTTAGTCTTTAGTTAATTTCCTTAGGGGTGGCTAATAAGCCTTGCTTATTTAGTATTAGGTGGATTTCTTCTAGGTCTTAAAGTTGTTATTTAACTATATTAAGGAAACTGTCTATCTTAAGCTTCCTTATTGCGTATCTTTTACTATTTAGTTACACCTTAATATCCAAATCTAGCTGTATCTGGATAGGGATATGGTCTAGGGTAAGTGCCTATTTTTCTTTAGGGATGTACCTTTTAAGTCTCTAGTATAGGCCATCGTCTATAAATGTAAGGTTAATTGTACTTCTAGCAGTGCCTTATTACTACGTAATTGCTCCTAGGGGAGTGGCCAGCTTAAGGCCCTAGATGTCTATAGCTCTTAATAGGTACTCTACCTATTGTTTAGCAGCGATATAAATACCCCCCTACCACAGGTGGTAGAGGTTTATATCTCCTAATAGGATAAACTCTATGCCTTTAGTTTCTAGTAAGCTTATTACTAATATAATATTCTCTATTTATAGGACCCCTTTAACCCTAAGGTTATATATATTAATAATTTATACCAGTCCCCTATATATCTAGATTGTTATAACTATAATATCTAGGTTAACTGCTTGCTATAACTATGAGGATAGGCTAATAGCCTTGCTGATTATAAAGCATATATATATAGCTGCTTTTGGTTTATATAGGAGCTAGAATCTTTAGAGGCAGTATGTTAATTATATATAGGTATTATAATACAGCTCTTATATAGCAAGGATATAGTGTTTCTCTAGGTCTAGACTATCTAGTAGGGGCCTTATAAGGCAGTGGTTTATATTACCGCAGTTATACTGTATAATGGATAGGTGGCGGACCCCTAGTAAGGGTTGTTTAACTCTCCTTTATTCTTTACTTCCTCTATTTCTACTTTCTTTAGGATTTTTAGAACTTCTATTTCTTGTATCTACACCCTAGTTACTACTTATTTTGTATAGGGCTTTCTATTCCCGTGTCTTATATTCCTACTAGTGCTTTTATATCCGAATCTGTTATTATCTCTAGTTCTTCCCCTAGTCTTACTAGTTGGCTTTATACCCTTTATAGGTCAGCTGTAAATATTAAATTTGCCGCATTTAGTCTAATTCTTAATTATCCTAGTTTTAAGCTTGCTATAGCTGTCCATGGGGGTCTTCCTATAGGGTATCCTCTCCCTTGTGTCCCCTATAACCCTTATGTCCCTGTTTAGTCTGGTAATATTACACGGCATCGCTTCTAGCCCGTTGAGGCTTGGGATGGCTGGCCCAGCCCCCCAGTGTTAAAGGTAGAGAACGCTGGGAAGGCACCTATGTCCCCCTAGCTTATTGCCTGTTGTTTCCATTTATATAACCTGGCGTGTAGTTGTTCCCACAGCTGTTAAGCCCTTGCCTTCCGTCTCCTGTATTTAATACAGTCTACTCTCTCCCACGCCTTATGTGTGCTTCGGTGACAGTTTGCGCATTTTATTTGGTCTTGATTTAAGCAGTGTCTTGTATCGTGGGGGCCTGCACAGTGGCCGCAGCACACCTGTGCTGCGCATGTGGATTGGGTGTGTCCCCATTGCCGCCCTTATAATATATCCGCTATTGCAATGTAATATATTCTAGCTATAATAAAACATTATATAAAGAAGAGAAAGAAATAATAAAAGAATATTATTATTATTATTATTTACTGCTTAACGTCTAATATAGATCCTTATTAGGCCCATATGGACTACTCCTTATTTATATATAGGGAGAAAACTCTATTTAAGAAAACCCTATAATTTATCTCCCTACCTTTTAGGACTTGCCTACTTAGCGCCTATAAGTTACCTATAGTGCTCTACTACCTTACTTTTTAACCTCCTTAGAAACTACTACTGCTGTAATAAGCCTATAGACACGCTAGTATCGCAAACTTTACTCTACTACTATAGAGTTATTAGGGGGCGCCTATTGCTCGCCCCTTTACCTTTTATTACTATTTCCTTTATAACCCGGAACTAGTTTAGTATATTTTAGCTAATAAGCTACTAGGTAACCGCCTTAAGACCTTTTTATATTAAGAGTAGTATATTATAGTTCTCTGTGCTAGCTACTAAGAGCATTACTTCCTAGTTAGTGCGTAAGGGGCATAACAGTATTACGTATTTTGGTATCTGTCTTAGCCAGCCATATTTATATCTTAGGCTATCTACTAAAACACCTACCTAGTAGAGCCAATCTTTTAATCCTATTATTCCTATTCTTAAGAGTATTGTTATTATATTTTCTGCTTTTAATAGGCCTTTTTGGAGCCCTTAGGTATTTACCCCCTATAGCGTTAACTATACTACAGCTTAGGTTCCTCTTGCCTAAGTTACCTCTATATATTTAACTCCTATATACCTCTCTAGTATTAGTCTAACCAGTATTATATTGCGGTAAATGGTTTTTTAGTACTCTTTTATACTCTAATTTAACTCCTTTCTCTCTTTTACTATTATCTTTACTAGTCTCTTACGTGTTTCCCTTCCTCTTCTATATAGGCCTAGGCCCTAATATAATACAATTCTTCTTCTACTTTCTCTACCTGTTTCTCTAATATATCTTCCCTACTTTAGGGTTATTAGTTTACTCTCTTATAGGGTACCCTAGGGTCTCTCTATAGTTTATTTAGGCGTGTCTTAATATACTTTATAATATTAGAGTTACGCTCCTTTTACTTCCTTTATATTATAGTGGCTTTGATATATAATTATAGGGGAGGAATATTAGCTTCCTTCTTAAGCAGTGCTATAGCCATTTACTTATACCCGCCTATTATACTCTAAAGGCAGGCTGTTTAGACCTTTTAGAGTGGTTTAAGGAGTGATTTTGGGGGGCCTTTCTTGGTTTCTCCTATGGCCTGAATACTAGATCTATATGTTATAGTTAGCTAGATAACTGCTGTATATAGCAGGCGTGACCTTTAGAAGTATAGGCCCTATATAGAATTAACAATCCTAGACATTGCGATGTACTATACTTAGCCCTTACAGGAGAATTTTATAATTAAATAGTTAGGGGTCTTAGTAGTTAATATATATATACACACGCGGTCTTTAACGGACTTTAGTAGAATTTAATTAATCTATTAGAACTTAATAGAAGTTAATAAAGCTAACAAAATTTGGTAGAATTTGGTTAAAGCATTAGAATTTATCTATTAGGTGTTTTATTAAGATATTTTTACTATAACTGGGCTAGTCCTGTTATAAGACGTTTCTCTATCTTTTTTATTTTCTTTTTTGCCTATCTCCTCGTCTAATACTATCTATATTACTATATTAACTAATATATCCCTTAATAGAGATTAAGGAGTATTAGAGCACCTCTAGCTCCCTATAAGGAAGAAGAAAAGAAAAGAGAAAAGTATAAAAGAGGAAGTATTTATAAACGGGAGGAGGTCTATAAAAGAAGTAGTAGTAAAGTTAAGGCACCTTAGCCACTGCTAGGTAATATTATCTTATTAAAAGGATCTATTATAGTAACTATAACGGGACTAGCCTAGTTTTAGTAGGAATGTCTTAGTAAAACACTTAATAGATAAATTCTAACGCTTTAACCAAATTCTACTAAATTTTGCTAGCTTAATTAACTTCTGCCAAGTTCTACTAGATTAATTAAATTCTATTGAATTCTATTAAAGACCGCGTGCATATATACACATATATTAACCACTAAACCCCCTAACTATTTAATTATATAATTCTCTTATTATTCCTTTCTCTTTTTTATATAACGTTTTACTTTCTATAAAAGCTATATACCCTTAGATTTAGATAGAATTTATATTATTCCGTTAAATCTTCCCTAAAGCCTCTTTACGCTCTTATATTATATTATATTAAAACAACTATTATTAAAATAGCAAACGAACCTAAATCCCCTTTAATAACTATAAGTATTATATCCTTAATTAGGGAATAGTTAACTATAATATAATAGTCTTTTATAGATGCCTTAGCTTAATAGTAGGCTATACTAGAAGCCTAGTATTAGTAATTAATTAAAGTACTCTATAATAAACTTTGTAATATTAAGACACTTATATTAAAAATTCTAATAGTAATACCTATAAGATTAAAATAATAGCATTTAAACTTAGCCTATTAAATGCGAATATTAAACTAATAATAGTAGCTTAACCTATATATATAATAAACCTAGGACCTATTATAAAATCTAAAAAGCTCCCTAATCTTCTAATATTTAATAGAAACTAAAATAACCCATATCCTTTTATAACTAAGCTCTATCTTAAACTCTTAATAAACTATAATTAATACCCTACTAAAGCTAGCAAGGTTAGCTATAGAATGTCTTATTTAAGTAAAGATACTATATAAACTATAAACCTATTCTTCTATAGTAGCACCTTTATTAATTTTAAAATCTTTATCTCTTTACTAGAATAAATATATAATAACGCTAGTCATAAATATATAGCTATTACTAAACTTAAAAACCTATAATAACGGAACTAAGACTTTACTAGCTTCTTTTTGGGATTTTTAAGTCTTATTAGCTAGCTAGATTAGAATAAAGCCACTAAAGTTGCCGCTTTTTAATAAGCTATTTTAGATGAAATTAGAGCCTAGCTAGTAGGTAGGGAACTACTAAAAGACCTTTATATATAGCTATAATAGGCTAGAGGCCTTACCTAAGGCCTACTCTATAGGCATTTAATAACTAGAGATTATAGCTTAGCCTAAATAGGTACTCTACTGATATTTATATATAAAAGAGCTCCTTATTTATATATTACTTATCGCCTATAATTAGAAATTAGCCTAGGTAAAGTCTAAAGATATAAGCAAGTAATTTATAGGCTTGATCTCTATATAAATAGTAGGGGTAGTAATCCTTAAAGATCTAAAATATACAGTATCGCGCATATAGGTATTTTATTAATTTTACACTAAAAATTAATAACTTAACCACCTATATAATGCCGCGTATTATATATAAGCTTTATATAATTTTTGGCTAGAGCTTACTTTATTAAGTCTTTCTTTTACGCTAGAGTTAGTTACTATAAAGAAATCGTTAACCTTGCCCTTATATGGCCTATATAAGGCAATACATATACTATTTACGGCTATAATAGCTTAATACTTAAAACCGTATTAATGCCTATAGCTAGAGTAGAAGACTTGCTAATTTTAATTAGGCCTATAGAAGCCTCTAAAAGTCCTATTAAGAAAGCCCCAAATTGCCTCCTCCTCTATAGTATAAAGTGTAAGCGCTTAAGTACTTTTTTAATACCGTTATATATAAGTATAGGGCGCTATTATAGACGCTTTTAAAAGCGCTCTATAAAGAAGGTAACTACATTATTAAATATAAGGGAGAGTTAAGTAGAAGATCGCCTAAAAAATAGCTCTATATTAGTAAGTCGCGTAGAAAAGGTAAGTTGGTAGAGTATAATATAGAGGGTGGTAATAGGATTAGGGTAATAGCGCTTACGGTAGATATAAAGGTAGAGGCCTAAAAGATCTGTAAGAAGCTTAATTTCAATCTTTAAGAACCTGTATATAAGGTAAATAGGCAATAAGTAGTAAGTGGGCGACGTGGTGTTAATATTTACCTAAATTTTAATATAACGCGATTATTATCTATTTTATCTAGATCAAATCGAAAGGCTTTGTAAGGCAGGCTTCTTATATAAGGACGCCGGGAAATATTAGAATATTGTCGCCCTCGTCGCTCCCGTTAAAGCGTATGATATTGGCTATATAGAAGGACTATTTGGTGGTTTATTGTACGCGTATGTGTCGATGGGGAAGTAAATTTTGATGATTTTGATATTGGCGATGGATTCAAAAATCAACTGTTTATATTGTTTGATTGCTAAGCCCCCCTTTTGGTGTATGTAGCTCGTCAATCTCTAACGTCAATTTGGTGCGAAAGGTCCCTAATACGGCCTTATACTGATATTGAATATTGATAAAAGCACTGAGCAGATCCATACAGGTTTCGATTTCCTCAGCCTTTCTACATGCGTATGATGATATTGACCGATGACAAAAACCGGTTTGACTTATCACGCCAAACTGGTGTATTTCAGCTGGACGCCCGACCACGACACCATGGGCCGCACACCTTCATCGAAGTCGACCCTTATTGGGTAATTCCATACCACGATGCATGCATGTGAAAAGAGGCTTATTGGGAGTTATCAGGTGATAAAATGCCGGCTAGGTTCTCTACGTGCCTGAAATTTCTTCCCCCTTCAGCAAGCCTTCCAGTCCAGTCCCCACTTCGAAACACCTTTCAATCTTTTGTCGCTCTATATTCCATTAACGGAATTGCATCTGCTATTGCACCAGTAAATTCCATGGCTACATATAACCCTCTATTAATCCCAGAGAAGGAGATCAGAATCGTTACCCTCCTGCCGGGCCTCGTCGACGACACCATCCGCTGCAAATTGCAGACAGTATCATTGAACCATTTGCCGGACTATGAGGCACGAGTTTCCTAAGAAGTATAGCGATGATGGAATGATTGATATGAGATAGGCTCTTTCGTACGTATGGGGTTCTCCGGATGATCCCCTCAACATCGAAGTGAATTCAACTCGAACCCCAGTGACCAGAAATATCTACGCCGCACTGAAGCGTCTCAGACTCCCCGAAAAGCCCAGGACACTATGAGTCGATGCTATATGCATTAACCAGGCTGATGTGGTGGAGAAAGGCTACCAAGTTGCCTTAATGGGGGAGATATATAGCAAGACGACTTGCGGTATCATATTCCTCGGGGAAGAACCGGAGGGGCTAGGGCTCAACGAAACCTTGGAAGAGCGGCGACAATTGCAAGGCTTTTTCACAGGCACGCCATCTCCCGGGCTCGAAGCGTTTCATGCGCAGTTCCAGACGCTCAAGGATTCGGCAAGCCCTGATATGCTGGCGGCAGTCCTAAACCCGGTCATAGGCGGCATATCACAGCAGCCAGCTCCGAGAGATAATGTAATCCAAAAGACTCGGGAGTGTGTGTCGAACGCCGACGATCGAGACATTCCCATCCTCAGCCAAGCTGATGATCACAGCTTCGAGAATGACACGATATTTCACGCGTTCTGTCTGCTGCGTCGCCTAGCTATGGGTGTTCATCCTTCCGAGATAGGGTATATCACGTCCGAGATTGAGAACGGAACCAGGTATCCTTCCAAAGCAATAAGGGCGTTGAAGTGGCTCGGGGAGCGTCCGTGGTGGAAGCGAATCTGGACTGTTCAGGAATGCATCCTCCCAACACAATGCGTTGTGGTCTACGGACCCGTCCAGGCACCTTGGTCAATATTCTATGACGCCATGTCGAATTTACAACGACATCGAATCTCGTGCTGTGCCTCCGTTCCTGGTATAAGCGAAATGCTCAGCAGTCTGTCGGTCATCATGACCCACCTCCGAGATGACAGGAGGGCCGCGGGATCAGCCTTTCCACTCTGATGAAGATTTTCAGATACCGGCAGGCAACTCGAAATAGAGACAAGGTGTATGGACTTCTAGGCCTCGTAACAGACTGGGGCACTACGGGTCCAAGCCCTATAATCCCCGTCTACGACACGTCTACGATCCACCAGCAAATCTTCACTCGATCTACGGCGGCAATTATTCAGTCGACTAGATCCCTAGATATTCTATGTCAGCATGGCAACATTGATATCAACTACTTCAGCATTCTTCCCTCGTGGGTAATCGACTATTCGATACCGGTTTCAGAACTAGGGACGACCGACCGCACCCATCATCAAATTCCACTCTATGACGCTGATGGAGGAGCCTTAGCAAACGTCAGCACCATCGAGGAAAACATCTTGGTTTTAGAGGCCATCAAGGTCGACAGCCTCTTGACTATCTGCGAGGCAATGGGAGCCGGGTATGGCGAGCCTCAGCCCAAGATCCTAAAACAGTGGTTCGATAAAGCCAGCCAGGAGAAGAGCATTTCTCCCAATTGGGAGCAAAACTTTTGGCGAGTCCTTTGCGGTGATACCATAGTGGATCCAACCTCAACCTACCTCCGTGCGGATCCCACTGATGAACTGCTCTTCGATATCCAAGAATTGCTAAGCGGCCGCCTCTTAGCCGGACCTGCAGTGAAGGCTGCAACCACGCGGCGCAAGTTCTTTATCAGTAGGAAGGGATATATGGGGCTTGCGCCTGATAGGGCTGGCGGAGCCGGTACTGTTTTTTTCGGGAAGGAGGAGGTATTCGTGATTCCAGGCGGAAAGACACCTTTTCTCCTCAGACCATCAGGGACGCGACATGTTCCTGGCATTGGCATAAAACCTTGCTATCATTTTCTTGGTGATTGCTATCTCCATGGATTCATGGATGATGAAGGAATAAGCGATTTTGACACAAAGAAGCAGAAAATCTATTTGGTGTAGTGCAAGGTCGTGTTTTGATAATAAAGAAGGGACGGTGGAGAAATATGCTTATAAAAAGGTGGACTTGTTGGGGTCTCAGGGACGGCAGAAACTAATCCAACGGGCTCGGGAGACCGACAGTTGATGGAGAGGGCCTGCTCTTATAGTAAATAGAATAATAAGGCGCTTATAGTATAGTATAAGCAGGGACTTAAGGCAAAAGTCTAGAATATAATAATTCTTATAGAAGATGCAACTACTATATAAGAATTAAGTAATCAAGTAATTAAAATAGATAATAGAATCGATTAAAGGGAATAAGCTAAAAGAGGCTAAGATAGAGTTCTACAATTATATAAGGCGCAAAGTACATAACGATTAAGTTAGAAACTATAGTATAGTAGACTAGACCTAATAGACCTAAGTAGTACTAAAGAATCTAAGAAGTAGAATAGGAAGCTATAGAAACCTAGAGGTTAATGATTAAGTAATTATAGGACTAAGAAGCAGAGGCTAAACTAGGGATCTTAGTAGCAGAAGATATTTAGGCGGACTTTATAGCAAGATAAATGGTTTAAAGAAGGAGCTTATATAAATTATGGAAAATAAAGTTATTTTACTAAAGACTATAGAGGTAGTTAGAGTAATTACACAGTAAAGGGCACTAGGTTATTAGAGCATAATAATATAGATATAAGTATGTTGCGCGGGACTAAGGAGTGTTCGATAAAGCAATTCGCGTTTTATTATAATAATATATGCTAAATTTATAAGAACGCTAAGTATGGCGTAAGCTATTGGCCATAGAAGCCAGAATTATTAGGGTTTAAGGGAACTAACAAACTAATATACCGGTTAGATATTAAAAATAATAAGTTTAAGCTAGGTAAAGTATTTACTAATAATAAGGTAATAAAGGCGGCTTATTAGAAGCATATAGACCTTAAAGAAGTTATATTAGAGGTAGAGATTAAGACCGCTATAGAGTAAGGTTTAGTAACGGGGATTATAACTCCGTTAGATACGGTATCTATTACTTTATAAAACGGCAGGAGATAAGACTAAAACGGTTTAAGTAAGTAGATAACTGCTAGTGCTAGCTTACCACTTAATAAAGGTAAACAGCTATACGCTTAAGATTTTTAAGAAGAGATAAAAGAAATATAAGGACCTATAATAGATGAAAACTAATAGGGAAAGGTAGTAGCTTAGTTTAAAGGTATATATATAAGCATAAAATAAAGATTCCTAGGGAGCTAAGATTTAAAAAAAAAAAAGAATAAGGGCTATAGTAATCCTAGGTAAACGTAGCGTTTAGCCTAAAGGTTAAAAAGTTAATACTATAATTAAGAAGTAAGAGTACTTTAAGGATCTACTTATAAGGTAAATAACAAAAAAAAAACTATAGAGAAATTGTTATGGGACACCTCCGTAACACCTTACACACATCTACCTGTATCCACCTATTTCCACTGACGCAGCAAGAAGAGACCGACCGCGAGATGACAATCTAATAGCAATCTATCAGCAATCTACGGCAATTTACCGCATTCTGCTATATTCTGCCAAGTCCACTAAATCCTGCTAAGTTCTGCCAGGACCGCTACTTAAATCCTATTCTGCTCTATGTATATGTTAACTAAGCAACTAAACTAATAATATATACCCTTTCTTCCCGTTTCCTTACCTCCTCTTCTTATATAACGTCTTAACCTTATTATATAGTTTATATATATAGCTTAATAATATCTACTTCGCTATATATTATTATTACTTATACTTACTCTATAACACTATATTGCATTAAAAGCTTAAAAAACCTATACTCCGCCCCGCTATATTTAAAATATAAAACGACCTTAAAGCCCCTATAATAACCGCTAATATTATATCCGCACTTTAGGAACAATTAGTAGATATATAAAAGTCCTTTATAGACGCCCTTATATAAAACTAAGCTGCTATAGCTTAATAGTAAGCCAAATAAGAAGTATAGTACTAGAAAATAATTAAGGCCCTCTAAGAAGAAATCCGCACCCTTAAGACGCCTACGCTAAGCCCTTAAGACTAATTACTATTACTAGAAGCTAATACGCGGAACGCAAGCCCTAAACTAGTAATAGTTATCCCACTAGTAGAACTAACTACTATATTATAATAATCTAAAAAACTACTAAACCCTTTAGTATTTACTAGTAAATAATAAGAGCTTTAGTTATTTTTAAGCCGGCTTAAAAATAAGCTAACTAGTAATACTAATTATTACCTAACTAAAGCTAACTAACTCTACTACGCCCTAAGTTAACTAGGAGGAGATATAGCTAACCTTATTAAACCTCTTTAGCCAAACTTAGTATAAAGCCTAGTTGTACTTCTTAAAGCTATATATAGTAACCTAAACTACTAAGCTACTACTTAAAGAAAGATAAACTATATAACTTAAAAAAAGAAAGGTTTCCTAGTATACTTCTCTAAATTTAATTATTACGTAAAGAAAACAGGCTAGAATAACTCCGCACTAATTAATAGCCTTATTAAATCTTTAAGCCCTAAACTAAAAACTCCCTAATTAGTGTAGACCTACTAGAAGCCCTTAATGCCTATATAAACGTTATTAATAAACAGTATAATAATATACTATGCCTAATACTAAAGTCCGCTCCTTAATATAATATAATAACCCTATAAATATTTACTAAGTTATTATCCTAGCCTAAGCACCCTAACGCTATAGATATTAATACTAGGACCCTAAGATATGCCCTACTAGGGTCCTTTAAATAAGAATAACGCACTAAGCTAGGCCTCTGCTTTAAATATAAAAGTAGCTCCTACCTCTTTAACTACTACTCCGCCCCCTTCTAAAAAGATCTATAAATAGTTAACGCTAGTAACTGTTTACCGTACTAATCTTTTAGCTATTAACCCTAATCTTTATCTGGCTCTAACTCTATATTTAATAAATACCACTTATAAGGATAAAGTTATAATTAATATTTTATAAGAACCCCTTTCCGCTTACTACTAAAAGGTATATCCTAGAGTTAAGTTACTCTTTAGGACAGCTATATTATAGGATCTTGTTAAATATATTAGATATTACAAAACCTAACTCTTAGGATTGTAGTATAACTATTAATTATTATCTTTAGTAAAAAGGTTAATAGGCTAACGCTTAAGTCCTAATTAATACAGAAGCTAGCAGTATAGGATTTATTAATAAGATCTTTATATAAGATAATAGGTTTACCCTAATGCCCCTTAATTGGTATATTAACGTGTTTAGATTTAATAGCAAACGCACTATTTTAGGCTGTATTACTTATATAGCGGCCCTATAACTCTAATACCTAAACTATAAAGAATTAATTAAGCTCTTTATAACTACCCTAGGTTACTTAGTAATTCTTAAATAGCCCTAGATAAAGCTATATAAGGTAACTATTAATTAAAACAAACTTAAGCTTCTATTTACCGCCTCCTATTATAAATAGAAGTGCCTTGTAACTTACTACTTAGACCCTAAACTAAAATCTAAAAAATCTACTAGGATCTATAAGTCTAAATTTTCTATTAATGTCTACCCTATACCTAAAAGGTCTACCTAATTCCACTAACTTAAGAATTTTACTAAATTCTACTAACCTAAGAATTCCACTAAATTCTACTAATATTAGTTTTCTACTGCCGTCCACTAAGAACCCAAAAATAATATATAACTATATAAACTAACTTTAACTACTACACCCTAAACTAAGTAGAAGCTTAAGCTTAATATATAAAAGTACCAGAAGAACTGGTATTCTACTATAAAAAGGATATTTAAAGAACCTAAACCTAAATAAGAAACCATATAAGAAACTAAGGATAATTTAAGCTTGCTTAATACCTTAGATATTATATAATTAGAGCTACCCTATTAGTATAACTTGCTAGGAAACCTAAATATATAATCTTCGCTATTATAATAGCCGATATTAAAAAGGCCCTAGTACTAAAGAAGTATACTAACCCTGCCATAAAAGTACTAGTATGCTACTATAAGCACCTAGAAGTATTCTTATAAAAGAAAGCTAATAAGTTAGTAAAATACTAACTATATAACTACAAGATTGTACTTAAAGAAGGAAAATAGCTAGGATTTAGACCCCTATATGGAATGTCCTAAAACAAATTTAAAGTACTATAAAAGTACTTAGACAAGCACCTAAGTAAAGGATTTATTAAAGTAAGCTCTTTATCTATAGCTATACCTATAATTTTTATTAAGAAACCTGGTAGTGGTTTACGCTTCTATATAGACTACTAAGCTTTTAACGCTATTACTATTAAGAATTAGTACCCGCTCCTATTAATTTAAGAAATATTAAACCAATTAAGTAAAGCCTGCTACTATATAAAACTTAACCTTATTTACGCGTTTAACCGCCTTTATATTATAAAAGGAGATAAATAGCTTACTACATTCTGCACTAGGTATAGACTATTTAAATACTTAGTAACGCTGTTTGGCCTCGCAAATACCCTAAGTTTATTTTAGCACTTTATAAATAATACCCTATAATTTTACCTAGACGTTTTCTGTACTGCTTATATTAACAATATCTTGGTATATAGTAATAACCTAACTAAATATAAGAAATACGTTAATCTTATTCTAAAAGCTCTGTGTGGAGCTAGTCTATAGTTAGATATAGATAAATATAAATTCTATAAAACGGAAGTCTTATACCTTAGACTTATTATTTCTATAGATAGCATATAAATAGACCTAAAGAAGATTGAAGTAATTGTAAACTAGTAAGAACTTAAAAATATTAAAAATATAAGAGCCTTTATAGGATTTGCTAACTTCTACTAATAGTTTATTAATAACTTCTCCGCTTTAGTTTTACCCCTTATAGCTCTAACCTAAAATAATAAAGCCTTTATCTTTAATAAGGAATATAAAAAGGCCTTTACTTACCTAAAAGTTATATTTACTACTACACCTATACTCTAATACTTTAACCTAAACTAAAAGAGTATTATAGAAGCTGACTTATTTAACTATATTATTAGAGGCATTCTGTCCCAGTATAATAAAGAAGGAGTACTATACTCTATAGTATACTTCTTAAAATAACTAAGTTTAGCTAAATATAACTACAAGATCTATAATAAGGAATTATTAGCTATTATTAAATGTTTTAAATAATGGCAACCCAAACTAAAAGGTGCTGGATTTTTAATTAAGGTCCTTAGCGACTATAAGAATTTATAGTACTTTATAACTATAAAACAGCTAAGTTATTGCTAGGCCCGCTAGTTAGAATATCTGTCTCATTTCTAATTCTTAATTATATACTACTTAGGCGTTTAAGGTTAGAAACATAATACCTTAACCTAATATTTATAAGATATGCTAGTATAAGAGGAAGTATATACCTACTATAATTAAACCTTGCTTCGCCCTAAGCTATTTAACCCTCCTATTAAAGATATTATAATACACGTCCTTAAAATAACTAATTAATTAATTAAATAGATAATAGTTAATAAATACCTAAATAATAAGTTTATCTAAGAGACACTTAAGCTAATTTAAGATGGCGTTAGACGCCTTAAAAAGATCTCTTTAAGTAAATATAAAGCTTGTAAAGACTGCTTGTACTACTAAAACCGCCTATTTATACCTAACTACAATAAGCTTAAGCTTAAGCTTTTTAAATATGTATATAACCTACTAGTAGCTAGCTACCTAGGCTATAGAAAAACCCTAGAACTACTCTAATGGGAGTACTACTAGCTAAATATATATAATATAATATAAAGGTATGTTTTTAGCTGCTATACCTACTAATAAGCTAAAGCTTTATATAAGACGTATAACAGCTTTCTAAAGCCACTACCTATTTCGGACCAAAGATAGAAGGATATCTTAATTAACTTTATTATTAAGCTCCCCGTAAGTAAAGGCTATATAAATATTATAGTAGTTATAAACCAACTATCTAAGATAAAATACTTAATTGCCTGCCCTAATATATTAGCGTCTGCCGTTACCTAACTATTCCTAAACTATATATAGAAACTCCATAAACTCCCTAAAACGATTATCTCTAATAGAAGCAGCTAGTTTATCTTTATATTTTATAAAGAACTAACTACCTAACTCTACATTAAAGCACTATTTTTTATAGCATACTACCTAGAAATAGATAGTTAAATAGAATGTGTAAATGCTATAATGGAACAGTATATTTAAATATATATATTATATTTGCAGGACGACTAGATAGACTAGCTTATATTTACCAAGTTTACTATAAATAACTCTATCTTAAAAACTATAAAGGTCTCCCTATTCCTGGCTAACTATAGCTAGTACCCACAAATAGGTTTTAAACCCTTTAGTAATATTCCTTGCCTAGCTTATTATGCCTTATAAGTTATAGAGATAAATTAATTTATAAAGAAGATAGAAGAACTATAAGAGTTCCTTACTAACGAAATAATATAGGCCTAATCTATCTATAAAGCCGCGGCAAATAAGAATTAAACCCTAATACTAGCCTATTAAATTAGTAACTTTATCTAGCTAGATATAAGAAACCTAAATATAAAATAACCTACTAAGAAATTTAATTAGAAGAATGCTGGCCCTTATAAAGTCTAAAAGGTTATCTTTTTATATATCTACTAACTAAAGCTCCCTAATATAGTTAAAATCCACCCTATGTTTTATATGTTAGTCCTCTACCCTACTACCCCTATATTAAATACCCTGCCTAAATAGATCTAAGACCCTCCCCTACTAGTTAAAGTAGATGGTAAGGATGAGTACTTTATTAAAAGAGGTAATAATATTAAGTATAATAAACGGAAACGTGAATATATATATCTTATAAAATAGAGAGGCTTTATTAAGCCTATATGGGAACCCGTTAACTCTATAGGACTTATATAAGCTGCAGAAGACTTTTATAAACTCCATCTAGAACTACTATAGCCCTATCTCGCAGAAGCTTAAGTTTAAAGGGGGGGTACTATTATAGGACACCTCCGTAACACCTTATATATATCTACCTATATCTACCTGTTTCTACTAACGCAGTAAAAAGAGACTAACCGTAAGATAACAATCTAATAGCAATCTATTGGCAATCTATAGCAATTTGCCGTATTCTGCTATATTTTGCTAAGTCTATTAAATCCTGCTAAGTTCTGCTATAACCGCTACTTAAATCCTATTCTGCTCTGTGTATATATTAACTAAGTAACCAAACTAATAATATATACCCTTTCTTCCCATTTCCTTACCTCCTCTCCTTATACAATGTCTTGACCTTATTATATAGTTTATATATATAGCTTAATAATATCTACTTTACTATATATTATTATTACTTATACTTACTCCGTGACAGGAATTTAGATAGCAAATCCTTATATAGTAAGAGTAGAAACTAGACTAAAGATCTAGTATACTAGAATACTTAAGAGATAGAGAACCTATATAAAAGGTTACTAATAGGCTAAGAGTAGGTATACTAAGAGCTAAGTAGCTAAATAAACTAGAACAAGAAGAGGGATTAGGGATTCTAACTAGATTTACAGAATAATATATAAAAGTCTATAATAATATAGTAATAAAGAGATACTTCCTTATAGATAGACTATATACGCTTAGTAAGTTATACTAGAAGTAGTATAGGTAGCGTAAAAATAATAAGTAGAAAATTTTCTATATATAGCTAGACAAGAAAGTTATACTAGACTAAGCAGTCTTAGAGAGGCAAATAAGTTATATTAAAGAGGTATTAATTATAACTTTAAGGGATCTAGAGAATTAGGCTAAAGATTAGAGAGATATAATATAAATATTAGTATTAGTAAATAAAGCGGTAATATTTAGATTAACGCGATAAAGGTTTAAACTTAAGGATAAAGACGAGCCGTAAGTTAACCTAAGACACCTATCCTATTATATATTAGCGTAGATTGTATATATAGATAATATATACAGTATGCATAGAGCAATGAAAGAAAAGAATTATAAGTACCTAATTAGGATGTATTAGGCACTAGATAAAAGAAAGCATAGAAATATTAAATATATATACAAATAGCATCTAGTAGAAGTTTAGGAGTTAAATAACTTAATACTTTAACTAAAAAGATTTCTTATAGAAGAATGTCTAGATAGATAATAGTGGTGGGAATACCTAGAAAATATATATCTATAGCATATTAAGGAAAATAAATAAAATATTAGCTAAAAGTGGACTAAGTATAAATAGGATTAAGCTAGGAGTTAGGAAAAGGCGAGGCCTATAGGACCAGAGGAAGCCAGTAGTAAAGCCTTAGACCCTTAAAGGAGTTTAAAGACAATACCTAAATTTATAAGTAGATTGGCAAGATTAAAAGTTTAAAGTATTAATAGATAGTGGAGTAATAAAAAACTATATATTATTAGTAGTAGTTAAGAGGATAGGGCTGCTATATAGATAAATGGAGCATCTATATCCACTTATAATAATTTTAAAAGATCCAATAGCCTATAAAGGGGGCATTATTAATCTTAAAATAGGACTTATTTAGCCAACTATTAAAGAAAGGCTAATTATAATATCTTTTAATATTCTACTATTAGGACAGGATAAGGTAGTGCTAGGAATGCCTTAGTTATAGGAATATAATCTAAAGATTAATTAGATTATAGGTTAAGTCAATATTAGGGATACTTAATGCTATAGAATGTAATAGGTAACTAAAATGGTATAGTATTAAGTTAGAGCGATATACTAAAGAGATACCATAAGTACGGCAAAAAACTATAAAGCCTAAAAATTAAAAAGTTAGTAAATTATATAGTATAGGACTATAAAATAGAGTTAGAACTAGGAATAAGTCTAAAGTTCTTTCTAATCTATAAGTTAACCAAAGAAAAGTTAAGAGCACTTAAAGAGTTTATCTAGGAAAACTTATAGAAGGGATATATTAGACCATTATAGTTATTAGTAAGATATCTAGTAATGTATGTAATAGGGTTATAAAGGTTTTGAATATTAATACTTAAAAAGCTCGTTAGAGTATAGACAAAGTAAGCGTATAGACACAATTTGTTTACAAAACCTACAAACCTTTATAACTAGGGTTACCTCCATAACCCTATTATATATATTACTATTTATACTAAAAAAGAACAGAAAACTTAGACTATATATTAACTATAGATAGTTAAACAGCATTACTAAAAAGGATAGATATCCTTTACCCTTAATTAGTAAAATCTAAAATAGGATTAGAAATATATAAATCTTTATAAAGACAAATCTAGGATAGGCATACTATTAGATTAGAATTAAGGAAGGCAATAAATAGAAGATAGCCTTTAGGTTAAAGAAAGAACTATATAAATTATTAGTTATATAATTTGGGCTTATAAATATTCTAGTAATATTCTAGAAATAAATTAATAGCGTATTAGAAGAACACCTTAATAAATTTATTATAGTATACCTTAACAATATTATTATCTACTTAATAAGTAAAGAAGAATATAAAGAACACATTAAATAGGTCTTAAAGAGACTATAAAAAGAAAAGATTCTAGTAGCAATTAAGAAATATAAGTTCTTTATAAGAAATATTACGGATCTTATAACGGCAGTAGTACGGCTACTAAGAGAGGATATAAATAGACTAGTGGTGGAAGCGTAGAAGGCGCTAAAACTAGTTAAACTATAGAACAAGTGGTAACTAAGTTATATAATAGATCACGTTACCGTTTTAGAACGTAGAATCCGTAAAATCTATAAGGAATATTATATACTAAATATACCTTGCGTACCTTATGTACTTAGTATTTCTTAGGCGTAGTCTATATATTTAAAAGACTACAGTTCCTACCTAGATAGTTCCTTTCTATATAGTAAATTTTAGAATATAATTAGACTTAATCTATTAGGCAACTACTCTACTAGTTATTATTATATTATTAACTTTTTATTTACCTATATACCTAGCCTATTAGCAAGTCTACCGTAGTATTTTCTATAAGGCTTTGTTATACATTTACTACCTAGTTACGGTATTAATAAAGTTAAATAATGTGCTACTAAAAGCATCTATTATAACGCTATTAACGGCAGCAACTACTTTAAGGTTAGGGGATACCAGTATATAGGATACTAACTTACAGTTAGTTACGGTTAGATAGTTATAAGAGATAGTTAACTGGCTATAAGATAATAATAAGGCACTTAAAAATAGAATTAATGGCATTAGCGCGGCTAAGGTTAAGTTACCCTTAATTAAGCGATTCTTAGGGGAGAAGTTAAAACTTAAGGAATTCCTTATATAAATGCACTTTAAGGTTATACAGGAGGGAGTAAAACTAGTAATAGTTATAGACTAAGTAGTATATATAGGACTGTTTCTATTAGGAAGAGTATTAGAGTAGTTTAAATCTTACCTTATGGAAATATAGATAAATAATATATTAACTATTAACTAAGAGGTATAATATATATTCTTAAGTTAGAATAGGTTCGCGGAATAATTAATATAGATATTTAGAGACCCTAAAGCGATAACTACAGTAAAAAGAAAACTTTAAAATCTAGTGCAATATACTTTAGTGATTAAGTATATAATATAGTTTTAAATGCTTACTATATAAGTTAAGTAAAATAATTAGGCACTTAAGTATAGTATAAATAAGGACCTAAGGTAAAAGTCTAGGACGTAATAATTCTTATAGAAGACGCGACTACTATATAAGAATTAATTTACTAGTTAATTAAGATTAATAATAGGATTTACTAAAGGGAACAAGCCAAGAAAGGGTAAGATAGAGTTATATAGTTATATAAGGCGAAGGGTATATATTAATAAAGTTAAAGTTAGAGACTATAGAATGGCGGACTAGAGCTAATAGACCTAAGTAGTACTAAAGAATCTAAAAGGTAAAATAAGAAACTATAAAAACCTAAAGGTTAAGAATGAAGTAATTATAGGACTAAGGAGCAGAGGCTAAACTAGGAATCTTATTAATAAAAAATATTTAGGTGGACTCTATAATAAGAAAAATAGGGTTATTTTGCTAGAGATTATAAAGGTAGTTAAAGTAACCACGTAGTAAAAGGCACTAGGCCGTTAGAGTATAATAATATAGATATAAGTATATTGCATAGGACTAAGAAATGTTTAATTAAGCACTTTGCGTTTTATTATAATAATATATACTAAATTTATAAGGACGCTAAGTACGGTATAAGCTATTAGCTATAAGAGCTAGAGTTATAAAGACTTAAAGGAACCAAAGAGTTAGATAAAGAATAAAATTAACTCTATAAGCTAGATTAAGATATTATAGTAATATATAAATAAAGATTAGTAAAAATAATAATAGAGTTAGAGTACTTATTAATTAAAAGCGATAAGAAAGAAAAGGTAGTTAACTAAAAATATATAAACCTTAAGTATGTAATAGAAGTAGAGACTAAAACTATTATAAAACGCGGTTTAGTAATGGGTATTATAATACCATTAAATATAGTATCTATTACTTTATAAGATGGAAGGAGTAATATTTAAGGATAATTAAGTAAGTAAATAACTGCTAGTACTAGCTTACTACTTAATAAAGGCAAAAGGCTATAGGCTTAAGATTCTTAGGACAAGATAAGAAATAATTAAGATTCTTAAGATAAGATAAAATATACCTAAGAACCTATAATAGACAATAACTAATAAGAAAGGGTAGCAGCTTAGTTTAAAGATAAATAAATCAGTATAGGATAAAGATTTCTAGGGAGCTAAGATTTTAAAAAATAAATAAGGTCTATAATAGTCCTAGGTAAATATAGTATTTAGCCCAAAGGTTAGGAAGTTAATATAGTAATTAAGAAGTAAAAAGACTTTATAGATTTAGCTACAAGATATAGAAAGTAAGAAAGTTTAAATAAGTTTAAATAACGGATTATTGTATAGTAAGAATAAAAACTAGACTAGAGATTTAGTATACTAGGATATATAAGGGACAGAGTACCTATATAAAAGGTTATAAATAGGCTAAAGACAGAAATGCTAAAAGCTAAATAGTTAGACAATCTAGAATAAGAAGAAGATCTAGAAATTTTAACTAGATTTGCAAAATAATATACTAAAGGTTGCAATAATATAGTAATAAAGAGATACTTCCTTATAGATAGATTATATATACTTATAGAGCTATACTATAAGTAGTATAGGTAATAAAATAATAATAAGTAGGAAGATTTTTATATATAGCTAGACAAAAAAGCTATATTAGATTAGGCTATATTAGAAGGACAGATAAGTTATATTAAAGGAGAATTAATTATAATATTAAAGAATCTAGAGAAACAAGCTATAGACTAGAGAGAGATAATATAAATATTGGTACTAGTAAATAATATAGTAGCGTTTAAATTAATATAGGAAAGGTTTAAATTTAAAAATAAAGATAAATTAAAAGTTAACCTAAAGCACCTAGTGTATTATATATTAGTATGGTTTATATATATAGATAATACGTGCAATATATATAGAGCACCTAAGAATAAATATTATAAGTATTTAATAAGAATATATTAAATAATAGAAGAGAAGCAATTTAAAGACGCTAAGTATATATATAGATGGCACCTAATAGAAGTTTAGGAGTTAGACAACTTAATATTTTAACTAGAAAAATTCCTTACGGAAAAATGCTTAAATAGATAATAGTAGTAGGAGTGTCTAGAAAATATATATCTATAAGTATATTAAGAAAAATAAATAAACTAAGTATTGGCCAAGGAGGACTAAGTATAATTAGGATCTAGCAATTAATAGTTAGGAAAATTAGAGGCCTATAGGACTAGAGGGAGCTAGTAGTAGAGCCTTAGACCCTTAAAGAAGCTATAGGATAATATCTAAATTTATAAGTTAATTAGCAAAATTAAAAGTTTAAAGTATTAGTGGATAGTAGAGTAATAAGGAATTATATATTACTAGCAGCAGTTAAAAGGATAGGGCTACTATATAGATAAAAAGAATACCTATATCCGTTAATAATAATTTTAGGAGATCTAATAGCCTATAGAGGAGGTATTATTAACTTTAAAATAGGACCTATTTAGATAACTATTAAAGGAAGATAAATTAAGATGTCTTTTAATATCCTACTATTAGGGAAGGATAAGGTAATATTAGAAATGCCTTAGTTATAGGAATATAATCTAAGAATTAGTTAGGTTATAAGTTAGGTTAATATTAGGGATATTTAACGCCGTAAAGTGTAATAAGCTACTAAAATGGTATAGTACTAAGTTAGAGCAATATATAAAGAGACTAAGTAAAGCTTAAGTTATATACTAAAGAGATACTATAAGTACGGCAAAAAATTATAAAGCCCAGAAAGTAAAAAGCTATTAGAGTATATAGTATAGAACTATAAGATAGAATTAGAGCTGGGAATAAGTCTAAGGTTTTTTCTAATCTATAAGCTAATAAAAGATAAGTTAAGAGTACTTAAAGAGTTTATTTAGGAACCCCTATAAAAGGGGTATATTAGACTATTATAGTTATTAGCGGGATATTTAGTACTATTTATACTAAAGAAGAACGGAAAACTTAGGCTATGTATTAACTATAAATAGTTAAATAGCATTATATAGAAGAACAAATATCCTTTACCCTTAATTAGTAAAATCTAGAATAAAATTAGTAATGCGCAAATCTTTATAAAAATAGATTTAAGATAGATATACTATTAAATTAGGATTAAGAAAGGCAATAAATAAAAGGCAGCCTTTAGGTTAAAAGAAGGACTGTATAAACTATTAGTTATACAATTTAGACTTATAAACGTATTAGCAACGTTCTAAAAATAAATTAATAGTATATTAGGAGAATACCTTAATAAAATTATTATCTACTTAATAAGCGAGGAAGAATATAAAGAATATATTAAGTGGGTCTTAAAGAGACTATAAGAAGAAAAGATGCTAGTAGCAATTAAAAAATGCGAGTTCTTTACTAGGAAGACTAATTTTATTAGATTTATTATTAAACTAAAAAGGAGCTATATAGATATAAAGAAAGCTAAAGCTATAGTAAGTTAGCAAGAACTAGAAAACGTTATATAGTTAAGAACGTTTTTAGGGTTTTGTAACTACTATAAGAGGTTTATTATATAGTAGTTAAAGAATATTAAACCTTTTATAAAACTAATAAAGAAGGAGGAACTATATATATAGGGTAGTAAATAGAGGATGTTATAGAGTAAGTATAAGCGACGATAATATATAGCAAAGTAGATATTATTAAGCTATATATATAAACTGTATAATAAAGTTAAGACGTTGCGTAAGGAGAAAAGGTAAGGAAATGGGAAGAAAGGGTATATATTATTAGTTTGGTTGCTTAGTTAATATATATATAAAGTAGAATAGGATTTGAGGAGCGGTCCTAGCAGAACTTAGTAGGATTTAGTGGACTTGGCAGAATATGGCAGAATGCGGCAGATTGCTATTAGATTGCTATAAATTGCTAGTAGATTGCTATCTTGCAGTTGGTCTCTTCTTACTAAGTTAGTAGAAATAGGTAAATGTGTATAAGGTGTTACGGAGGTGTCCCATAATAGTACCCCCTCTTTAAACTTGAGCTTCTACAAAATGGGGCTATAGTAGTTCTAGGTAGAGTTTATAAAAGTCTTTTATAGCTTATATAAGTCCCATAGAGTTAATAGGTTCCTATAAGGGCTTAGTAAAGCCTCTCTATTTTATAAGGTATATATATTTACGTTTCCGTTTATTATACTTAATATTATTAACTCTTTTAATAAGGTACTTATTCTTACTATCTACTTTAACTAGTGGGAAAGGGTTTTAGATCTGTTTAGGCAGGGTGTCTAATATAGGGGTAGTAGGGTGGAGGACTAATATATAGAATATAGGGTGGATTTTAACTATATTAGGGAGCTTTAGTGTTAGGCCGTAGAGACGCACCTACCGTAACCAGCTTAGCGCAGGCGAGGTATAGGCAAGGCGCTTATAAAACATAGTTACCTCACACCAGAGAACCGCAGAATTCAGTTCTACTTTATTAAAAACTAGATACCTATTGCATTTCGCTACTATTATTACATTACTACATACCCTTAGGGCCTTGGCGTCCTAACAGTTCTAAATTCTTATCCCTTTTTAGGGGTAGCGGTCCAACAATACAGCGGTCTGCTAAAGCTGCGATTATATAGCAACAGCCCTCTATTAAAAGGATAACCTATATTTATTAACTGCATTACAGCCTATTAACCTAATAGCGAGACGCAGGCATAATGTTAGCGCAGTATATAGTACCAAGTCTGGGGATTAGCCCTAGGACGATGTGGGTAAACCCACGTCCTAGATAGAACTAGAAGCCATAAGTAAGGACATAATATAGGAAGAAATATAATGGCTAGAGAATAAGAAGCTACAACTCCTAAAGCAAGGAAAACTACAGTTACTTAGGGAAAAGGTGGAAATGCTAAGACGGCGTTAACGCGGCAAGGCAACATTAACCCCCACTTCTAACCCAGATCTGCTACCTTAGAGCATTATATTAGAGTGCTTAGAGAGTAGCTTAATACATCTAAACCTTAAGAAGAAGGCCACTAATATAATAGGCACTCTAGCAAAACGGGCCGTTAAGATAGAGAAGATTGCTCTGTATTATAGTAAGACTATATAAGAGCACTGAGACTTCCGTAACAGCTTAAAGCTGGCGTTCCGCCTAGAGGCTAATGCCTTTATAAATAAGGATACTAAAGTTATGTTTACTATGTAATATATAAAGGGGACTAACAGAACCCTTTAGCTATAATATAAAAATAACTATTTAGACACATAGTTTACCTAAAAGGAGCTAATGGAATTCCTACTTAACCAGATTAAAAGCCTTATTAATTAAAAACTCTATATAGCCCTAACTTATATAAGGGCAATACAGCGAACCGATTAACCTATAAATAAGTTTACTACTTACCTAACCTCCTTAGAAGCGCAAATTAATCCTCCTTATAATATAAAGCATCTAATAATATACCTATTCGCGAAGCTACGGCCAGAGCTACGGCTTACTGTTACTAACTATTAGGAATTTCTATAAACTTAAAATTAGCTAATTTCCCTAGCTGCCCTATTAGAGGAAAACTAGAAGAGCGCGAGTACCCTATAGGCTAGAGGTAACAGGCGCGCCGTAAACTTAAATACAAAGACTACCCTATTGGGTAATTTAGGGAAAGCGGACTCCAAGACTACCGCTAGTAACGCAATGGCAGGGCAAAGCAATACTGCTAGGGGTTTAACCCAACCTAAGGGGAACTATAAAAATTATAGCAAGCTAGGATATTAGTGGCGATAGTGCCTAGAGCAGCAATAGCAACAATAGCCGCCTCCTAACAGCGTAAGCGCCATCTTTATACTAGGAAAAGGCAGGCGCCCTTAGAGCCCCTTACACCTATAGGGTGTAAGCTACCACTAAATTATAAGGAAGCTATTACTGTCCTAGGAGAAGTCCTATCTAAGCAGACCTAGAAGGAGACCTTAGTAATGCTTAATCCAGGCGCCAAAGTAAATGTAATTAATTAGCAATTTGCAATAGAGTGTAACTTTAAAATACTAGACGTAGAATTGCCTACCTACTCCTAGTTAAACAAAACTTAGGCATATTACTATAAAGCCTATAAGGTACTACTAAGAATAAAGGACAGCTGGGGTAGGATTAGGGAAGTAACCCTTATCTACTACAGAATAGCTAACGCATCCCCCACTGTTGCCCTAGGTATACTAGGGTTAAAGAAGGCCCAACTTCTTATTAACTATAAGGCAAAGGCATGGCGATGGAAGCTAAATAGCTCGTACCTATTACTATAAACCCCTAAGGGTTTTATAGAGTCTCTCTAGAGGGAATCTAGGGTCTTCGCCCTAGTAATTACTAGATTAATGCCTAGTAAGCAAGATAACAACAGCTTGCTGGTCCTTCCCCTACAGTTAAAAGAAGTTAGCGATGTCTTCTTATATAAGAAAGCAGGGAAGCTACCCTAATACTACTAGGGCGACTATACTATTGACCTAAAAGAGGGATAGGAGGTCCTATATAGACCACTCTACAACCTCTTAGTTAAAGAGCTAGAGGCACTAAGGAAGTACTTAAACAACGCCTTAGCTAAAGGCTAGATTTAACTAAGTACTAGTCCCGCAGGAGCACCTATCCTATTTATACCTAAAAAGAATAGGAAGCTGCGGCTTTATATAAACTATAAAGGCCTTAATAAGGTAATAATTAAGAATCGTCTTACACTACCATTAATTAGTAAGACCTTGGACCGCTTAGCAGGTTCCAAGATCTTTACTAAGTTGGACCTAATAAATGTATATCACCGTCTTTATATCCATTAGGGTAATAAGTAAAAGACGGCGTTCCGTACGCGTTATAGCTACTTTAAGTATCTGGTTTTGCCTTTTAGGCTAACTAATAGACCAGCAACCTTTTAGGGCTATATTAATTAAGCCTTATTAGAACTGGTAGATGTCTTCTATATAGTCTACCTTAATAATATTCTAATTTTCTCTAAAAATCTAGAGGAATATTAGCGCCACATACTAGAAGTGCTACGTAGGTTGTGGTAATATTAACTATATATAAACCTTAAGAAGTACAGGTTTAGCGTACAAGAGGTTAAGTTTCTAGGATATATTATTAGTCCTAAAGGCATAGCAATAGATTCTAGCTAGGTAAAAGCCATTACTAAATAGGAGAGCCCTTAATCCTATAGGGATATCTAGGTCTTTTTAGGTTTTGCTAATTTCTATTACCGGTTTATTTATAAGTACTCCGCTATTATAAAGCCTATTACTAATCTCCTAAAGGGAGTAAAAAACGGCCGTAAAGCTAGGCCTTTTAGTTAGCTAGAAGAGGCGGAGTAGGCAATACGCTAGCTCTGCGACGCCTTTACAATAGCGCCGCTCCTACAACACTATACGCTAGACTTACTAACCTAGCTAGAGACTAATACCTCTATATAAGGCCTAGCAGTAATTATATTATAGCTATTTAAAGACGGCCTTTAGCATCTAATAGCCTTCTGGTCTAGGAAGCTTTTGCCAGCAAAGCGTAATTATAAAACCTATAATTAAGAGCTATTAGCTTTTGTGGAGGCTTTTAAGTATTAGAGATACTATATTAAGGGACTATTAAGCCGCCTAGAAGTGCTTACAGATTATAATAATCTAAATGGTTTTATAAAAGTAAAAGCCCTTAATAGACGGCAAGCCAGATGGGCTATAGTATTAGCTGCCTATAACTTTATAATTAAGCATAGGGCGGGAAAAACAAACCCTATAAATACGCTGTTAAGGCAACCCCTAAGCGTAGGGGGTCCGCCAGAAGAAAACACTATACTACTATTACTCTAAAGGACTTTAGGAATGTAGGGCCACTAACCCAAGATAAAAGTCCTATTAGGTGTATAAAAAAGCGAGCCTTCTATAGAGGTATTATTTCTATAGCTATAAGCCGGCAACCTAACGGCAGTACACCTAGGTAATATAGTATTATAGTTTAACTAGGCGACCTATATATATGCTGTTAAGCAGCGTGTAATAAGGACCTAAGTTAAAAAAGTAAGTACTTAAGAGAGTGCTTATAAGTCTAGTACGGAAATAGTTGTTAAGCTTATTAAAGGACTTCAGACTAAAGATAACTTTATACTGCAAAAGCGCAGCAACAGCGTAGATACGGCAAGACGCTATTAACGCGCCCGCTTAAAGCCAGTATGGCAGTTTAATTCCACTAGACTACTTTATTACTATAGGAGGTTATATATACCCCTAGACCCAGCAGTTTATACAAAGCTCCTATAGATCCACCACAATACCCTAGCTAGCCACTTTAGTAAAAAAAAGACTCTAGATCTACTTTTGCGTAAGTACTACTAGCCTAGTATAAATGCGGACGTTATAAACTATATCTCTACCTGCAATATATGCCAATATATATATACGCCTTAATATTGCCCTTATAGTAAGCTCTAAGCGCTACCTTGCCTAGACCAGCTATAGCAGGAGATTATAATAGACTTTATTATAGGCATACCACCTAGTAGATAAGGCAATAGGGTATATAACGCGATATACGTAGTAGTCAACCACTATACTAAAATGGCCCTATATCTGCTAACAGTAAAAACTATTACTATAACCAAACTTGCAGATCTCTTTTTTAATAAAGTAGTACGCCGTTTTAGAATCCCAAGAGGGATTATGTCTAATTACGGCAGTATCTTTACTAGTAAGTTCTAGTTAGAGCTATACTTTACTATAAAAATAAAACGTAGGCTAAGCACAGCCTTTTACCTATAAATAGACGGGTAAACAGAATGCCAGAACTAAACCCTAAAGTATTACATCTGTATATTCTATAACAAAAAGTAAAGCAACTAGGCAGGCCTCTTATTGTTAGCTAAATTTGCCTATAATAATGCTAAATATAGTATAACAGGTATAAGCCCATTCTATACATACTATAGGTTTCACCCACGTCTAGAATATAAGGTTAAGGTAGACAATAGTAGTTCTGTCCCAGCCGCCTCTAAGAGGATTAAAAGAATATCCCTTAAACGCAAAGCGCTAGTGAAACACTAGGAAAGCGCTATTAAGGCGTATACAAAATACTATAATCATTATTACTAACTACAGATATATTACATAGGGGACTTAGTCCTACTATTAACTAAGAACCTTAAATAGAAAAGGCCAAATAAGAAGCTTACAGCACGCTTTATTAGACCTTTTAGTATAGCCAAAACTAGTTAGAAAGTAAGTATACTAGCTATACCTACCTATATCTTACCATATCCACCCTATATTCTATATTAGCTTATTAGAGCTATATAAACAATATAAGGGCACTACTAGAGACCTATTACCAGGGTCTATTAAGCTAGACGACTAAGAGGACCAAGAGGACTAGTATAAGGTAGAAAAAATATATAGAAGGAAGGGATGTAACCAAACCCTATAGTACCTAGTTAAGTAAAAAGACTGGCCAGAAGAATATAACTAATAGGTCCTAGTAGAGGATATTAAGGAGGATATAAAGGAGATATATAATAGTTACTTTACCCTAAGGGGCAAATGGAAAAGAAAATAGGTAAGAGAACTAAAAACTTTTAATTATAACCAGGATTACGCCCTACTAGTAGGGCGACAACGGAACAACAATAGAGCAATAGCAGTACGTTAATAGAAATACAGATACTCTATAGCTCCATTAACTTCTCTTCCTCCTTATCCTCTCCCTCCCCCTCCTCCTTATCCTCTTCACCCTTATCCTCCTCCTCATCCCTTATAATAGGAGGCATATTAGCCTATAAGTACTATTAGCATACGCTACGCCGGCGAAATACCTGCGTTATAATACATACTAAAGCACGCATTACATTAAAAATCCCTTTAAGGGTATAACAGATAGCCTATAATTCCTGCACTTAGAGTAAGGAAAAGTCTTCGCCCTTTAGGCGCTGGCGGAGACCATACTTAGCGCTAGTACGCACTAAGGCCTTAATATCCTTCGTGAAGGATTTCTAGGCAGCAGCAACACAAGCATTAAGGTTAGCCGTGTCCCCGCTAGCAACCCGCTGGCGCTTAGCCCTATTAATAAGGGCAAGCAGCTTATTTAGGCGGCCATAGAAGGCCTTAGGGACCTAGTCTTATTAGCTATTAAAACCTAAACTAACGCACATAAACTTACTGCTTGGCACGACTTATTTAGTCGTTAGCAGTAACCGTAATTGCGGTTAGCCTACTTGCCGTAGGTAGCCCGCCTAGCGGTAGCCACGCGCTTAGCGCAGCAGAGGCAAATTAGTTTAAGTAAGGCTGGGGAAGCACCTTATAAGCAACGGGGGAGCTTAGACGGCGTCTAGCAGGATTAGCAACAGCTATAAGCTAGTATAGAGAATACTTACGGAAGGCCCACTAACAGGCGAACCGGCTGCTTAATATTTACGATCCATAGTAGATTGGAAATCGTGGAGACGGCAAGACGCAGGCAGAAAGAATTAAAATAGAATTAAAAGGGAAATCTAATGTCCTACCTAGGTGGGAACTCCTACCTTTATAGATCTCTATAGGGCCCTAGCGTTCTATTGTCCTATTGTCCTATTGTCACATTATCTAATTTACTTAAATTTTGTCGCACACTTCTTATTTAGTAAAGGACAATAATAGCACTTCTATTGTATAATAGCGTCGGCTAGGGACAGCCGCTTAAAAAGGGGGGGGCAATTATTAGGCCGTAGAGACGCACCTACTGTAACCGGCTTAGCGTAGGCAAGGCGTAGGCGAGGCGCCTATAAAACGTAGTTGCCCCGTACTAGAGAACCGCAGAATTCTGTTCTACTTTATCAAGAACCAGATACCTATTACATTCCGCTACTATTGTCACGTTGCCATATACCCTTAGGGCCTTGGCGTCCTAACATTTAGTTAGTAGGTATAAGGAGAGATAACTTTTTTAACCTTATAAGGGCCAGCGTTCTTCTAATTAAGTTTCTTAGTAGGTTGTTTTGTGTTTAGATTTTTTATATCTAGCTAGACAAAGTTACTACTTTAGTAGGCTAGTGCTAGGGTTCGGTTCTTATTTGCTGCGGCTTTATAGATAGATTGGGCCTATATTATTTTGTTAATAAGGAACTCTTATAGTTCTTCTATCTTCTTTATAAATTTATTTGCTTTTGTAACTTATAAGGCCTAATAAGCTAGGCGAGGAATATTACTAAAGGGTTTAAAACCTATTTGTAGATGCTAGCCATAGTTGGCTAAAAATGGGGAGACCTTTATAGTTTCTAAGATGGAGTTATTTATAGTAAACTTAGTAAATACAAGCTAGTCTATCTAGTCGTCCTATAGATATAATATATATATTTAAATATATTGTTCTATTATAGCATTTACACGTTCTATTTAACTATCTGTTTTTAAGTGGTATACTATAGATAATAGTGCTTTAATGCGGAGTTAGGTAGTTAGTTCTTTCTAAAATATAGAGATAAACTGGCGGCCTTTATTAGAGATAATTGTTTTAGGGAGTCTATAGAGTTTCTATATATAATTAAGGAACAGTTAAGCAATAGTAAGTGTTAATATATTAGGGTAGGTGATTAAGTGTCTTATTTTAGATAGTTGGTCTATAACTACTATAATATTTATATAGCCTTTACTTATAGGGAGCTTAATAATAAAGTTAATTAAAATATCCTTCTATCTTTGGTCTGGAATAGGCAGTAGCTTTAGAAAGCTATTATATGTCTTATAAATATTAGGTTAGGGTATTAGGCTTCTAGCCTTAAATACCTAGGCAGTATATAATTAAGAATTAGAAATAGGACAGATATTCTAACTAGCGGGCTTAATAGTAGCTTAGCTATTTTATGGTTGTGAAGTACTATAAGTTCTTATAATTGCTAAGAACTTTAATTAGGAATTTAGCTCCTTCTAGTTCTAGTTGCCATTACTTAAAGCATCTAATAATAGCCAGTAATTCCTTATTATAGATCTTATAATTATATTTAGCTAGGCTTAGTTGTTTTAAGAAGTATGCTATAGGGTATAATACTCCTTCCTTATTATATTAAGACAGAATGCCTCTAGTAATATAATTAGATAAGTTAGCTTCTATAACACTTATTTGGTCTAGGTTAAAGTATTAAAGTATAGGTGTAGTAGTAAATATAACCTTTAGATAAGTAAAGGCTTTATCCTTTTAGGTTAAGGCTATAAGGGGTAAAACTAAAGCGGAGAAGTTATTAATAAACTATTAGTAGAAGTTAGCAAATCCTATAAAGGCCCTTATATCCTTAATATTCTTAGGTTCTTACCAGTTTACAATTACTTTAACTTTTTTAGGGTTTATTTATATACCATCTATAGAAATAATAAGTCCAAGGTATAGGACTTCTGTTTTATAAAACTTGTATTTATCTATATCTAATTATAGGCTAGCTCTACGTAAGGCTTATACGACCAGTTTAATATATTTTTAGTATTTAGCCAGATTATTGCTATATATTAAGATGTTATTAATATAAGCAGTATAAAAGACGTCCAGGTATAGGCGTAGGGTATTATTTATAAAGTATTAGAATGAATTTAGGGCATTTATAAAGCTAAATAGCATTACTAAGTATTTAAATAATCTGTATTAAGTACAAAATGCAGTAAGCTATTTATCTCCTTTTATAATATAGAGGCGGTTAAATATATAAATAATATTAAGCTTTATATAGAAGCGAGCCTTACTTAATTAGTTTAGTATCTCTTAAATTAATAGGATTAGGTATTAGTTCTTAATAGTAACACTATTAAGAGCTTGGTAGTCTATATAAAAGTATAGACCGCTACCAGGTTTCTTAATAAAGATTATAGCTATAGCTATAGGTAAGGAACTTGCTCTAATAAATCCTTTGTTTAGATATTTATCTAAGTACTTCTATAGTACTTAAAGTTTGTTTTAGGATATCCTATATAAGGGTCTAAATCTAGGATGTTTTCCCTCTTTAACTACAATCTTATAATTATATAGATAGTGTTTTAGTAGCTTATTAGCTTCCTTTTATAAGAATATATCTAAATAATTATAGTACTCTACTGGTACCTTTATGGCGGGGTTAGTATACTTCTTTAGTGCTAAGGCCTTTTTAATATCAGCTATTATAATAGTAAAGATTATATATTCTGGTTTTCTGGCAAGTTATGCCAGTAAAGTAACTCTAATTATATAGATATCTAAGGTGTTAAGCAAGCTTAGGTTATCCTTAGTTTCTTATATAGTTTCTTATTTAGTTTTAGGTTTGGTATTAAGTATAGAGTTAGTATTAGATTTAGGTTTAGGTTCTTTAAGTATCCTTTTTATAGTAGAATACTAGTTCTTTTAGTACTTTTATATGTTAAGCTTAAGCTTCTACTTGGTTTAGGGTATAGCAGTTAGAGTTAGTTTGTATAGTTATATATTATTTTCAGGTTCTTAGTAGAAGTTAGTGGAAGTCTTACGTTAGTAAAATTTAGTGGAATTCTTAAATTAGTGGAATTGTGTAGACTTTTTAGGTGTAGGGTAGATATTAGTAGAAATTTTAGACTGGTAAATCCTGGTGGATTTTTTAGATTTTAGTTTAAGGCTTAAATAGTAAGTTATAAAGCACTTCTACTTATAATAGGAGGCGGTAAATAGAAGCTTAAGGTTATTCTAATTAATGGTTACCTTATATAACTTTATCTAGGGTTGTTTAAGGATTATTAGGTGACCTAAGGTAGTTATAAAGAGCTTAATTGATTCATTATAGTTTAGGTATTAGAGTTTTAGGACTGCTATGTAAGTAATACGGCCTAAGATAGTGCGTTTGCTATTAAATCTAAATATGTTAATATACTAGTTAAGGGGTATTAGGGTGTTATGAAACGCGGGCAATGGCTATAAAGTGTATATATTTAGGGAGTCTATAAGACATTGCGCGATTAATTGTAAGGGTTAAGGGCGTAAGGAGGTGATATACCCTTGTGTAGCTGATATAAGCTATACGCGAGGTATATGCAAAAGCATGGGGTTCTCCTATAGAGGCCCCTATAGTTGGGTTCCATAACACTACCCCCCCTTCTATTAAGGCGGAGCTTCGGCAATGCTATGGTTGCTATATATATATAGGGGGAAATTCTTAGGGTATTTAGAAGAAGGAATATTATTATAGGTGTGACGGGCTTATATAGGTGCTTCTGACTTAAAGCTTATGGGTTGCTACTATGCAAAGATACTAGGCTATAGAGGGGAAGGAGGCTGTTAGGGACTTAGTAAGGTATAAGGGTGTCGCTAAGGCGCTAGTAGCAAGCAAGCCAATAGTAATTTTCTATCCCAGGGATAGAAAATCCTAATTAGTTAGCTTCTTCTTAGCGTCTAAAATCTAACCAACTAGATAGCTTTAACCGGCGGTTAAAGTTCCTTAATATCTTATTAGAGTAGTTACATAACAGTAATATATAATAATTTAGCTGTAACGGCTCCTATAGGGGATTAGGTATAAAATCTCTGCTTAGGCCTAGTTTATATAGGTTTATATAGTGGAAATCGCTAATTAGATCTTTTACGTTTTTAAAATCTTCCTATAGTTACTGTTAGTAACACAAGGTAATATCACGTAGCTACGGTTCGTAGATAGTATAATAATGGTTAATTGATTCTTAATAGGAATAAGGAAAGAAGTAAGGAACTTAAGGTTCCTTACCACGCTAGGGCCACATTAACACATAACGGCAACATGCCTCGTTCCCGACACTGGTAACTCTTCTTTTTATAGTTGCTATCTACATATATACAAACAGACAGGATGCGACAATACCAAACAGTGTACAACAATACCAAATAATATGCGACAATATGCGACAATGCGGCAGTTGGCAGAATTTAGCGGATAACGCAAAAACAGGTAGGCTGCTAAGGCGCTAGTAGTAAGCGAGCCAATAGCGATTTTCTATCCCGGGGATGGAAAATCCTAATTGGCTAGTTTAAGTTAGGGTCTACAGAATATTATACTCCTACTCCCTTTTAACCCAACCTTTAACTTATATATATAGAGTATTTGTATTAACAAACGTTTCTAGAGCCTTGTTTAGGTTTGCCTTCATTATTACGTCTACTAGGTTATCTTAACCGTTAATCTATTAAATCTTAAAGAGTTCTTGCCGTTTATAGAATTAACGAAGTACTATAATATCAATTATAAGGCGCTTCTCCTTTATAGTACTAAGCTTAACCAAGCACTTATAGAGGGAGTATAAATTGGTGCATATGATTATAGGGATAATAGAAAGTTTAAGTTAATCTATAATTATCTTTAGGGTAGTTCTAATTACAATTGCCATATTAACTCTGCTAACTATTCCATATATCTCTAACGCTAGAACGCTTTAAGTAATATACTTACTCTTAGTTAAACTCCAATAGATAAGATTGCTATAGATTATAAAGTCATTCTCTCTAGTAAATTCGTTTGTGATAATAATCTTATATCCTAACTAGGAGCTAAAATCTTTGTTATTTATAAATAATCTATTAACAAATACAAAGAGCTTAGCGGTAGGAAGATTAATAGGCATATAGAGTAGTCCCTAATTAAGATGGTTTATTTACCAGGAAAGACGTTTATTTAGGGCAAGAACGTCGTCCTTAGTTAGTTCCTAGTGTTAGGCGGTAATAGAGAGATTAAATAAAGCCTTAGGTTAATAGATAGAAGCAACATAAGCTCTATAAGCGCGTTGCTCCATATATCCTTGCTTTAGAGAATTAGCGTTAATAACGTTAATCTTCTTACCTTAACCCTTCTGGCGCAAAGCAATAGAATCCTTATTTAGGGAGAGAATGCATCCATTAAAGAGTAATGGTATTATTAAACTAAGCTTTTTCTTTAGCTTTGCTATAAAATTTGCCTTTACTAGCTTGTCTTCTTTAAGAGCTAAGAATTGGTCGTCTCCTAAGATAATTATATTATTAGTTTGCATGCCGATAATTCCAAATAGAGTTCCTATAGTTGTGATAAGGAAGCAGGGATCAAATATAAAAGTAGTTATTAAAAGCTTCTCTTTATAGTACTTGCTGTAGGTAGCCTACTAGTGAGTTCCTGCCTCTACAATCCTATATAATGGCTTGAGCATAACTATAATTGTATTTTTAGGATACTAGTAGCGAATTTGCTCTAGAAGGTATACCAATATTAAGCGCTAAAGGTGCGTCTCTAATTGGGTATAGGCTTAAGTAATATCTTACAAATAAACCGCCATTTTATTCTTTATTAAGGAGGGAGCTAGTGTAATAATAACTCGCTAACTAGCTCGTTAAATTATAGGAGACTGCATAAAAATTACCTCCTTACTATTATTATTATAGCCTTAGATAACAAGCCTTAATTTCTTAAATAGGGTATTAATAGCTTTGCCCTTAATTTTATTAACTATTCTTAACTTAAAGATGCGAACTTTATTGAACTTAGTAGGGTTATACTTCTTAAATTTAAAGACTTCTCTTATAATAAGACCCTTAATCTCCTACTTATTAGATACTTAGAAAGGAGCTCCTAAAGTTATAATATAACCTTTCTTTTAGAGCTATTTTGCGAGTTTAAAGTTATTCTTCTCCTTAGCTGTTATAAAGGCCATTAATAACTTAACTCTATTTTTAATAGCGGTAATAAATTGCTCTTTAAAATTAATAAGATGTTGGCGATTTCATAATCCCTTCGGGCAACCTTTATCGCGTTATAGTTGTGGCGCATCTACTAATATTATATTAGGATTGTAGTCGCCTTTTAGAGCACGTTAATTATGGTTTTCCTCTAGGGCATCTTCTAGGGCATCCTATAAAGGCTTAGAATTGTCATCTTTGTAGTAAGGCTTAATAATAGTTAAATAGAATTAAGTAGGTCCGTAAGGCATCTAAATAGTACAAGTTTAACTATTAATTGCAATAAGTTAGTGTGGGCCTAACCATCCTTTCTTTTTACGCCATATGTGTACTTTAGACTGGAGTGGCAGATTAAGCGTAATTAAGGTGTTTGGGCCATTTCTTATTCCTAGTGCGTCATTAACCTGGCGTGTAGCATAGAGACGTCACACCTCCTTTATTGCCTTGTAAATAGCCTCGGCTTATTACATAACGGAGGGAGATAGTAGAGAGTTATTAGTTATTTAAGGGTAGGCGCTAAAGACTAGCAATATAGGTATAAGTCTATCTGGGCCAGCGGAATTATTAACAGCTTTAACAGCTATTTACAAGGTAAGTTCTTCGCTAGCATCCTTTAGTTCCAAAGAGATAATCTTATATACGCGGCGTAATGGCGTGTAATATCGCTTCACTTTTCTAATACTATTATGTGCCTTAACGGGGACTTCCTTGACCTTAATTGCTATTACCTTTATCTATTGTTAAAACTCTATAGATAAGAAGTTCTTTCCTATATTATGGATAATTTAATTAGGGGGTCCTAAATAGATATTAATCTAGTATAACTAAAGGGTATCCTATGCGTTTCTAGCTGATATATCTTTTAAGAAACGCGTGGCTTGGAAGAAGGTTAAGAAGTTAACAACTTAAAGCACTAGCTTGCCGCTAAGATATATAACATTAATAATAATATAGAAGTTAAAGTTGTAGTTATCTTTAAGGGTGAACTTAAATTGGCTAGGGGACTTCTGGTTTATTTAGCAGTAATAGCAGTACTTTATAAGATGCTTAATTGCCTTAACCTTAACTTTATAGCCTACTCGCTGAAGAACCCTAAGTAATTAATAAACAAATGGGTAGCCAAAATGATAGTATAGTTGGCGTAATTCTAACTTAGTTAAGTAGCTTTAAGCAATACTCTTTTCTAGTTAATAAAGGAGCAACTAGGGGTAACCCTACTTGCGTATAACAGGTACCTAATTGTCTCCCTAAACAAGTATATTCTTAAGGTTATTAAGCCTAATGCCTAACTTATCTATATCTTTAATGCAAAATAGAAATGGAGTGTTTGTAGGAATAATATAGAAAGTAATATATCCTAAGGGGGTTTAGACCCTAATTGTGCTGAGAGAGATTATAGTACCTTTACTAAAGCGAATCGTATGTTAGCCTGCCGTTAATTAGTTGATCTAAATAGAGCTATTAAGCTGCTAAAGAGCTTAAACTTGAGATTTTCCTACTATAGATACTCCTGCGGCTCTTGTATCCGGTATAATACTATAGAAGACGTACGCTAAGTATCTATCATCAAAGGAAAACGCGGAACTCTCCTTTGGCTTGTTAAAGATATCTGATTTTATAATAGAATAGAGCGTAAATTAGTCGTTAAGAATAGTAACGGTTTATATGCTATCTACCTCACCATACTTCGTAAAGTATTGGTTAGGAGAGTAGTCCTTAATTTCTATATCTATAAGGAGCTGTTCAACCTTATTAACCTTACCCTTAAGGTCTTTTACGCCTTTGTATTAAACTAGGAAGCTTTAGAAGTAGGCTATAGTGACCTTATAATTTTTAACATTTTTTGCACTCTAATGGAACTTATTATATGCCTCTTTTTACTTATTAAGGGAGTGTCTAGTTAACCAGCACTTTAGCTTCTTATAAATATAGCACTTCTTCTGGCGATCACTTCAAAATAAACCTCTATAAGGACCTCTACAGTTGCCTTATAGTTAATGTTAATTGTACCCTCTTCCATATTCCCTACTACGGCTACTATATATTTGATCAGTCTAGTTATAATTGTGTTAGTTAGAAATACTTATTTAGGTAGGGTTTTTAGTATAAAGCTATTGAGATTCTTATGTTCGCATTACAGTATTTATAGTGGAGCATAGCTTAGTATATACTCCTTTAAACGTATCTATAGGTTTGTATAGCGCCAAGTTGCACTTAGGAACGCTATGGCATGCTAAAATAACCTAGTCCCTTAGGCTGTTCTTATTTTAGTAGGTTTTAGTAAGGCCACGTTAGATTTTCTAGAGTTTATTAAAAAGTAGTTAAAGGCACTTTAAACAAGTCTTTATTAGGTTAGAAGTAATAACTTTCTAGAATATAGTCTCTCGCTATTTGGATATATAAAGTTAGCGATTCTTATTAGTCTTAAAGTGGGCTCTGGTAAACTAAAGCATTATATTAAAGCTATAGTTTTTACCCGTAATATAGTTATAATAGAATGTTACTGCCCGTCCCTTTAACATAACAGAGAAAGCGTAATGGTACTAGTGGCGTTAAATTCTAACCTTATTGCAACAGTTATAAAAGACCTATAGTTTTGCTTTAAGTATATTATATAGTTCTCCTCTAAACTTCTTCTCTTTGTCCGAATATACCTTTATCAGATTCGTGACTTCTTGTAGTAAAGGCTTACCGGTTGGCTGGAGTAGAGGAGGTGGAGGCGGAGTAACTCTAAGTAGGAAAGCACCTCTAGGTAGGAGAGCAGCTCTAGGTGGGGAGTTAACGTTCTAGGGGTTTTAATACAAATTAAAGTTGCCTTCTAAAGAATATGGGTTGTTTTTAGGTTTCCGTAGTTAACGTATAATCTCAGCTTCCATCTATATTGGTTCTTCTGTACTAATAATAACGGCCTAAATATTGCTAGCAATTGGGTTACCGTTCTTAGCAATATATACCCTATTCCTATAGAGGAAGTCTCGAAAATCCTAAACAATATTAACGTTGCCAAGTGCCTAGGTATCAGCAGTCCATCCTATAAAATCCTCCCTAAAATACTCCTATAGTTATAAGTTGGCGTAGCATCTATTTTGGTAGAATATAATATGGTATAGGAGAAAGCCGTTAACTTATTTTATAGTATAAGTTGTTATATTAAAGGCGAATTCGTTTTAATCTTTATTAATGAGTTTCGCGTGCTTAGTTACCCCTAGTGGTAAGGAGTCTTTCTAGTTATTTAAAGTAGGCATAGCCATGTTTTCGGAGGGAGGGAAGTGTTATTGGTGTAGGGATTGTCGTTTGGTACGCGTTTGTAATGTATATTTGTCATTTAGTACGCGTTTATTATTTGGTACGCGTTCATAATGTGTATTTGCGGTTATGGGGCTTAGGACTAGTTCTGGCCTTAAATCGCGAAGACTCGTAAAGCGTGTTGTTCTATGTAATGGACGCAAAAATCTATAATCTTGGAAAGGCTCAGGACTAGTTCTGGCCTTTAGATCCTTAGATTCATAGAAGAGTTCTATTTAAGGTTTAGGACCAGTTTTAACCTTAAAAGACAGCTTCCTCTAGTATAAGTAGCACTGGTACAGTGGCTTGTCTCTTCTTGGTGGAATACCTAGCTGCTCTATAGTATAATAGTGAAGTTAACCACTAATTAGTGTTGGTTACATAAGGTGATATTACGTAGCTACGGTTCGTAGATAGTATAATAATAGTTAATTAATTCTTAATAGGAATGAGAAAAGGGGTAAGGAACTTAAGGTTCCTTACCACGCTAGGGCCACATTAACACGTGATAGCAATATGCCTTATTCCCAACAGTTATTATTCTGGCTAATCTATATTAAATCCTATATAAATAGCTTTATAGTAAAGCCGCCGTCCTCTACCTTTACTAAAGTATTTAGAGTTAATAATTTATTTAATAATCCACTCCTTATAGTTCTTATCTTTGTTCTTATTTTAGATTAGTACCAGTAAAGGTTTAGGCTGTGTTTATTCTAGTAGAGGGTTAGGCTAATAAAGGTGTAATAGCTATAGGTAAAATATAGGCCATATTTTATGGGTGGCTAAGGCAGACAGGAGCTCTAGTTTATATATAGCTCCTCTAGAACCCAAGCCGTAGCATGGGCAACGCCATGGGAGGTAAATACCCAAGGGCTCCGAGAGGGCCTAACAAAGGCAGAAAATACAATGGCAACACTCTTAAGGACATGAAT